>JAABUH010000691.1_pt1 | contig 45297 bp, 50 predicted proteins | sample 5559121 | NCBI WGS metagenome assembly JAABUH01 (sample SAMN10711871, study PRJNA513364) | rock metagenome | isolation source: Antarctica rocks | place: Antarctica: Victoria Land, Battleship Promontory nord | collected 2015-12-28
CACTGGCGGGCCGAGGGCCGAGGCCAGCCGGGCTTACCGAGGGCGATTCGAGGCCCTTCACGGCATCCCCTACTCGGCCGCCCAGCGCCTGGCTCGGCAGCTAGGTACCGGCCGGGGCACTGCTGAGGCGGCTCGGTCGGCTGCCTCCACTCAACGGGGCATCGAGCTGCTGAGCTACCGCGGCTCGGACCCCCAACGCCAGGCGCTGGCCGAGACGGCTATGCGGGCGGCCGAGCATCGGGCCCGCCTACTCGATGCCCTGGGTTCCCTCCGCCGAGGCGACACCGACTCAGCCCTTCAAGCCGAGCTGACACACCGGCTCCCACCGGGGAGCCTGCGCCGGGAATTCGGTTCCGAGGCGGCAGCCACCGGCCGAACTGACAGCGGCACGATCATGCGGGTTGTCACTCCCTCCGGCCCGGTTATCACCATCGTCGCCAGCCAGGCTGAACGGGAGTTGAACAGCTCGCATTGGCACGCTCTGAACGAGGCTGTCCGTACCGGTAATGCCGCCTTCCTCGTGCCATTCGCTGGCCAAACGGTGGCGGGTCTGCCGCTGCTCACCGACCTCAGCCAGGCCCGGGTCATGGACGATGCCGGGCTACTCGAAGGCGGCCCTTACCCTGAATCGGGTCGAGCCGGCTCCACTCAGGCGGCGGCATGATCCACCCACCCTCATGCCTCCTGTGTGGCCGGCCCGGCTCGCTCCACGGTCACCACGTCCTCGGGCGGGGGGCAGATGGTGCCTACCTCGGCCCGTGGCTCGTCCAGCTCTGCTCCGGATGCCACCAGGGGGCCGAGGGTCTCCACAGCCGGCTGCGGGGACTGGCTCTCGACAGCCCCCAAGCCCAGCGGTGGCCCGGTCCGCTCGGTCGGGCTGAACTTGGCCTCCGCCGAGTGGCGGTGCTGGTCGACCTGGCCGGCTCTGGCTGGCTGCCAGTGGCTGACGCTCTGGCTGGTCTGGCTGACGAGCTGCTGGGGGTGTCGGTATGACCACTCTCCAGCCCGATCCGGCAGAGTCCGGCGTGCGGGTGGCCTACCCGCCCCGGGAACCCAGCCCTCGGGAACTGGCCCGGCGTACTCCTGAGGCGGTCGAGGCCGAGTTGACCAGACGCCCCAAGAGTTGGCGTAGGCGGCCGGCCCTCCTGGCCCTGGCGGTGCAGGCCGACGATGACCAGCAGCTTTCCCAGGGCGCCTGGCGCCTGACCAGGTTCGGCCAGGTGACCTATGAGGGCTTGGTCCTGCCCGACAAAGCCAGCGCCGAAACGGTAGGCCGGGTCGAGGGGTGGGCGGCCGGGCATCCGGCTGCCGGCCGCCTGGCCAGACTTGCCGGCGTCCGGCAGGTCCACCGGCTCACGGAGTTGTCTGACCAGCTCCTGCGCCCGGCAGTGATGGCCACCGGTGACCCCGAGGCCCAGGCCCGCTCGGCTCGGGCCTGGCTGGCCACCTGGGACGTGGGGTGGACCATGAGTCGCCTGGCTCGTGACTGGTCCGAGGCCCGGGAGGAGCAGTACGGCGGCTGGTCGCTGGGCCTGTTCGACGTGCCGCCCGACCACCCCGATCACCGGGATGCCGGCAAGCCGGGCAAAGGCCATCCCCGGCTGATCGTCCGCCAGCTGAATGACCTGGTGACCTTCGCCAGGTGGGGGACCCTGCCGGCCGGAGAGCATACGGTGAAGGGCCGGCCGCCGGCAGTTCTGGACCTGCGCCACCTGGCTCGGGCCTTGGGTGGCAATGGCCTGGACACTCTGGCGACGGCCTGCGATGCGTTCGAGGTCTGTCCGCCCTTGGCGGTTGGCGGCCAGCTCGATCAGCTCACCGATGAGGTGCGAGCCATTGCCGGCCTGGCCCGTGCCCTGTTGGCCGAAGCTGACGAATGGGAGCGTCGTCGGGGAAATCGCTGGGAGGACCTGCGGCCCACCGGCGTGCTAGCCGACCCCCGCAACCTCTACTCGGCGGGTGGTCTGGCCGGCCAGGTTCTGCGCAGCGTAGGCGTCGATCCCCTGGCTGAGCGAATCATCAGCGACGATTTCGCCGTCCATGACCAGGTGGTGGGCGCCTTCGCCGCTGCCAGCTTCGGGGGGCGCTCTGAGGCCATGGTGGTGCGTACCGGCGAGCCAGCCACCCACTGGGACTTCACCGGAACCTACGGCCAGGTGGCTCGTCTGGCCGGCGCCTCGGCGGTGATGCTGGCCGACCGGTTGGATGCTGAGAGGGTCGGCGGCGAGGTCACTCAGGAGCTGATTCGCCTGGCCAGCTCACCTGATTTGGTGACAGAGCTACTGGACTCGGCCTGGTGGCGCCGCTGGCTCTTGGTGGCGGTCGAGGTCCGGCCCAACGGCGGCCAGCTCATGGTCCGGGTGCTAACCCAGCTGGGCGAGTACTCGCTACGCCGAGCGGCGTTGCATGCCGAGACGCCATCTTTGACCGGCGGCACCCTGGACCCGACGCTCACCTGCTGGACGACCATGGCCGACCTGGCTGCCGGGCTCCTGGCCGCTACGTCCCGGAGTGAGTCTGAGTCTGCACAGCCTCAGCCCGAGGTAGTGGCCGCCTGGCGCCTGGTGCCCGAGGGAAAGGCTTCTGGCCTGCGCCCGGTGATGTTCCCTGGCGAGGTCAGCTTCGATCCTTACGCCAAGAGCGCCGATCTGTTCGCCTCGCTGACCGAGGTTCGAGATGCCTGCCGGGTCCATCCCGATTGGTCTGTAGCCGTCCGGAATCGCCGGACGGCCGCCATGAAGGCTCTGACGGTCAGCCTCGCCTCTGGCGTAGTCGCTCGGGTAGATCGTCAGCCGGTCTCTGAGTGGCGGCGTCGGAGTCGTCACGTGGACCCCGAGACTGGCGAAATCCTGCCGGAGACGCCTGGTGAGGATCAGTCGTCAGGCGAGGCGTCGGAGCGAGGTGAGGATCAGTCGTCAGGCGAGGCGTCGGAGCCTCAGGATCGGGGCGGCGACGAGCGGCCATGCGTGGACGTAATTGGCCCGGATGGCGCTCGAATCGAGGCCACGGTCGGCGGTTCTTATGAGCGCCCAGGCCCCGACAACTTCCCCCCCTTGACCACCGCCATCACCGCCGGTGCCCGCCTGCTCCTGGCCCTGGTTGAGGCCATGGTCGCCCAGCAAGGTGCACGGGTCATGGCCGTCCTAACTGACGCCCTCACGATCCCCGCCGGGGTGGACGTGGCCGCCGTCGCCGAGCGCATCAGGTCCGCCCTGGGAGTGACTCTGCGACCCCAGCACGCCAGCGATACCCAGCCCGTCGAGGCGTGGATCGGTGCTCGCAACCACTACGTGTTCCGCCGGGAGGGCGAGGTTGTGCATACCAGCGAGTTCGCCCTCGGGGGCGTTTACGTGGACCCAAGCGGACGCCAGGACGTTGGCCATGCCAGCGGCGCCCGGGCCTGGGTGGTGGAGGGCCTACAGGCCGTTGATGAGAGGTATCGGGAGTTCCTTCACGCCGGCCCGGTTGCCGGGGCCTCGACGCTGGCAGTTCCCTGGGCCGGGCGCTGGGCAGTGTCGCCTTTCTCGGCTGCTACCTCTCGTCAGTGCAAGTGGCTGAGCGCCGGGGGCACAGCCGTTCGGCCCTTCGACCAGGGTCTCTCCCTCCACGTGCAAGGCGGCAACTTGCTCACCAGCGGCGTCCCCGGCGATCCCGACCAGGGAGGACCAGTCTGCCGGGCGCCGTGGTCTACCGATCCGGAGCGCTGGCCAGAACTTTTATGGCACACCAGACTCGGCGAATCGGTGAGTCTGCTCGGGCCGGGCGACGAGCGAGGTCTGATCCGAGGTCCTCGTCCCCTCACGCCGCAGAACATCGAGAATGTGCTGTGGCACTGGGTCAGCTCTGACGAGCCGGGGGCAGTTCCAGCACACCCCGGCTGTTCGGGTGAGCCCTACCGGGGCCAGCTGCTCCGAGTGCCGGTGCTCATGGTCGGTCAGCCCCACCTGATAGGCAAGGAGGGCACCGACCTCACGGAACGGATGCGAGGCACCTGCCCCCTGGCCGAGGCAGTGATCAGCTATGGCAACAGTGACGCCATGGCTGATGTAGTGGCCCGCATCATGGCCTTGCTGAGCCCGGCCGAGCGGAAGGTGCTCATGCCGTGGTCGGCCGAGCGGGCTGGGCAGTATGCGGCCGGCGGCCGTAAGCCGAGGGATTTAAGCTGGGTTCTTTATGAAGCCGCCATGGCCGCCTTCCGGGGCCTGCCCCCGGGTCAAGTGCCCGCCGATCCCCTGGCCCGTCTGTGGCGCTGGGCCGAGCTATTGGAGCGTTGCCAGACGCCGGAGTGTGATGAGCCCCGAGCCGGCCGGTCGAAATCGTGTGCCGCCTGCCTCCGACAGGCCAGACGCCGGCCCGAGCCCGAGCCCGAGCCCTACGTCCGGGCCAGGAGGGCGGCCAAGTGATCCCCCTCGACCCCGCCGCCGCAGCGGCGTACCGACTCGACCTCAGACAGGGATGCGGGGCTGTCCTGGGGCCATGGCCGGAGGAGGCTGAGCCGAGGCGGCCCACTCCCGTCGCCGACGCCGGTCTATCGCCATCATGTCCCGCCAGTGCTTCACCCCGGACCACATCCATCGGTAGTTGTGCAGGCAAGGCAAGCCTCTCTGTTCGACAGCCATCCACTACCGCCGACGCTACCCCTGGAGGACCGATGACTGAATCTCTCCCCCCCGAGGCCCGGGCGCTTGTGGACGCCGCTCGGTCCGAGCAGCAGACTCAGCAGGCTGAGTACGACCGCACGTGGTGGAAGGACGGCGACTGGCCGCCACGTCCCACCAAGGTCGGTCAGGGCCGATGCTCATACCGTGGCTGCCACCGTCAGGCCACCGGTCTACGGGTGGACGGGCCGCCTCGTCTGGCCTGCGACATGCACCAGAACCCGAGCGACCCCGAATCGGCTCGGCTGATCATGGCCGAGGCCGAGGCCCACAAGGTCCGCAAGGCCGAGGTCGAGGTATTACTGGCCAAGGACGCCAAGGCCCGCCACGACGAGGAGCAGGCCACGGAGCAGCGGCGGGCGGCACGGTCCCCGGCTCAGCGCCGAGCGCAGGCCGACTGGGCCAGAGCCCGGGGTTACAACTACGTCGAGGCTGACGCCACCCGGACGGCGGCCGATGAGCGAGAGCGTCGGCATGCGAAGTCTGCTGCTGGCCTGTGCCAAGAAGACGGTTGCCGGGAGCCGGCAGGCTACTCCGGCCAACGTGGCGGGGAAGCCGGGCCACTGTGTGTGGACCATGCCCGCATCGAGCTGGGTTTGTAGCACGGGTGGTGGAAGGTGGCCAGGAGCAGACTCCACCGCCGACGCCGCTACCTCGGGCGGGCCTAGCTCCGTTGCCCCGCTGCGGAGCAGCGTCACACGACTCGCTGTCAAGGCCAACGGGTTACGCCGCCAGGACTGGCCACTGCCGTGCTCCAAGCCCGAGCCAGGAGGGCCGCCAGGGCCAAGCGGACGAGCAGGACTGGGCCGACCGCAAAGCCTTCAAGGCGGCCTTGAAGGCCGACGAGGACCGCATCGGGCGTCTTGCCGCCGGGGTTGTGGCCAGGGCCATCACCGAGACAAGCCAGGCGCCCACCTGGGCCGAGCTGGGCCACGCCATGGGCTGGCCACCCTGGTGGCAGCGCAACTGGGCCATCCCCTACCTGGCCAAGCGTGGATGGCTCGTCACTGGCACCGAGCCCCGCAGCCTGCACCCTGGTCCGAAGGCAGCGCAGCCATGACCGTCCGGCGCCGGCCACGGATATATGCAGCGCACCCATGCAGCTCGTATGGGACCGACCACGAGGCTGCCTGCCTTGGCTACCTGGCCGAGTTGCTACCCGAGGCCGAGCTGATCGACCCGCCTGGGCGCTACGCCACCGACGCCGCCTGGCTGCAAGCGTGGCCCCGCCTGCTGCGCAGCCTGTCCGCCCTGGTCATCTTCGGGCCGAGGATGGCTCGGTGGGAGTGGGCTGCATGCGAGAGCTGGCCGACGCTATGCGGGCCGGGCTACCTATCGTCGGGCCTCGACTCTCGTGGCCTCCTGGTGGAGCTGGGCGCCCTGCGCCTGTTCCCGGCCGACCGGCGCACGCCTCGAGGGTCGGCATTCTGACCCTGGGCCGGCGTCTCGACCCAAGGCCATCCGGACTGAGTGTATAGCGCTACAGCGCCAGCACGAAAAGGCAGCCGCCTCCGGCGTGTCTCATCGCATGGCTGACTATGCATGGCTGACCCCTCATCGGTGATAGCATGACTGGCCATGAGCACCGCCGCCCTGGTCAGCCAGCAGGTCCGAACACTGAGGACCGGGGCTGGCCTGAGCCAGGAACAGCTGGCTGTCAAAGCCGGGCTCTCGTCGGCCACTGTTGGGCGCATCGAGGCAGCCACGCACACCCCCAGCCTGGCCACCCTGGCCAAGCTGGCCGAGGCCCTCGGTGTCACTGTGGCCCAGCTCGTGGCCGACGCAGGTGCATCGTGATCCAGTGTCGCCAAGTTCCCTGATTATTGGTCTCAGAGAGGAGCAGTGATGGGAAAGGTTGCGTGGGTCATAGCGGGACTGTTGCTGGGGATCGCTGCCACGGTGGGCGCAGTCGCCTACGCAGGCCACCGAGACTGTGCAGTGGGAGGCGGCGTTGCTCTCTGCGGGGCACCGAAGCAGGCATCCAACCTTCCACCCGGCCTGTTCGCCAGCCCAACCAGTGCCCCGACGACACAAGCTCCGATCACTACCGTCCCGCCCCCGCCCCAGTACTCCCACCTTGACCAAAGGGTTGATGGGCCGACCTTCAGGAATGCCTGTTCCGACGTTCAGGCGGGCTTGGCGACCGATCACGCCAACAGCTCTGAGTACTTTGCCCATGCTGCCCAGGACGCCAAGGCCGCCGCCTCTAAGGACCCCGGCCGAGCCGGCCTGGCCCAAGCTTTTGAGACGAACTGGGAACTTGACCACAACTCGCTGACCGACTCGGAGATGGCACGAGCCCAGCAGGCGTTCGCCACGATCAGCGACTACTGCGGGAGGATTGGCGCATGACCCGCCGTCTGCATGTCCCCATCATGGTCGCCGTGGCCCTGGGCATCGCTGGCGTGGCCGGCTTCGGCTGGACCCGCCACGCCGTGATCCTGGTGCCAGTGCTCCTGGCCATAGCCTTTGGACTGACCAGAGCCGGCCTGCACCGCATGGGAGTGGGCGCCCTGGTGGCTGACATGCGCCGGCCGCTGGTGCCCAGGCGCTCCCGCAACTGGCTCAGACTGGGCGAGGAAGGCGGACTGGTGGCCCTGGCTCTGCTGGCCTGGCGCCGCTACCACGCTCGCCATTCCTCCTGAGTCCTCATCGCCTATGCCGGGGCCACGTTCCAAGCACCTGCGGACCCACGCTGAGCAGGACTTCCGTGTGCTGCGTCGTCTTGTCCGGTACGCCATTCCAGCATTAGGTCAGGCTAAGAGAAAGCGTTAGGCTCACCTTATGTCAGTCCTCACGGATGCCAAGGCGGCCCAAGGGGCACAGACCGAGCGGACCATCCTGGGTGCCATAGCCCGAGCTGGTGACGCCGGCCTGAGCGTGACCGAGTTGGCTCACGTGGCCCAGGTCCATCCCGAGACCGCACGCCACCACGTGAGGCGCCTGACCAGCCAGAGGCCCCCCCTGGTGGTGCGCATCCGAGGGGGTGCCATTGCCAGTGGCGCCGGACGCATCGAGGCCGGCCTCGACCAGGACACGGCTCCGCAGGGACAACGGACGCCGCTCACTCTCAGCCAAGTGGTGGCCATCCTCCCCACTGAGGCACAGCGGGCATTCCTGCGCCTGCTCCTGTCGGGCATCGTGGCTCGCCACCACCTGCGCCATGACCACCCACGGGGATGGGGCAGCTTCCTGGTGCAAGGCCCGACCGGTACCGGCAAGACGCTCGTGGGCGAGCTGGCCTGTCGCCTGATCGGCCAGGACCCGACTCGGGCCGTGCGCCTGGTCCAGCGGGAGACGCCAGGCAGCCTGCTGGGCCGGAGAGCACAGGCCAGGGGCGGGGCCTGGAAGGTCGAGCCGTCCCCCCTACTCAGCCTGCCCCTGGTGGTCCTCGACGAGCTGGACAAGGCCGACGAGGCACTACGGCGGGAGGCTCTCGGGCTGTTGCTGGGAGACGCCGAGGTCGAGCACGAGAACCAGGTCCTCGACGTGGCCCCGGTGGTGGTGGGGGCCTATAACACCGGGAAGTTCGACCCCCACGACGCCTACGTACGCCGATCGGTCCTCCTGGACACGACCCCACTGGTGCCCTTGCTGGGGGACCTCGACCTCGCCGGAGGAGAGCTACTGGGCCACCCACGCAGGCTCCCCCGCCTCGACCTGGCTCAGCTCCGGCCGCCGAGTGCTCTGCCCGAGAGCCGGCGCCGCTGGCTGCGAGACACGCTGCGTACTTGTCTGAGCGAGGAGGGCTGGTCACTGGTGGCCCTGCCGGCCGTCGAGCGCCTGGCCCTGGGCCGGGCGGTGCTGGCTCCCACCCTGGACGGCTGCGACCCTGGTCCCGAGCTGTACCGGGCCACAGTGCTCACCGCTCAGGACTACCTCACCTGCGCCGCCACGGTGGGCCACTGCCACGACGGCTGGGTGCCTGCCATGCGCAAGGTGCTCGACGCCGCTCACTGCACCGCCCCCGACCTGGCCGGCGAGCAGGACCAGGCCGAGACGATCAAGCGCACGGCGGCCGTGGCCAAGGGGCGGGAAAGCCTGGACCTGACCGAGCGTCGGGGCCGTCTGGCCGAGCAGTGTCGAGCGGCCCGAGCCAGCATCGACCTGCGCAAGCTCCTGCCAGCCAACCGCCCCGCCGCCGAAGGACTCAGGGCTGCCCTGGCTCGCCTGGCCGAGGACATGACCGCCAGTAGGAGCCGGACCCGGCTGGACGAGCTGGCCACTGCCGCCGGCCCGTACATCGAGCGGGCAAACGACCTGGCTCAGGTGGACGCCATCGAGCGCCAGCACCAGGCCGACGAGGCGGAGATGCGCAAGGCCACCGTCCTGGCCGAGAAGCGCCAGGTGGCCCAGGAGAAGGCCGCCCAAGCTCAACACCGCAGGAGGTTGACCGAGGCACTCCACGAGGTACGGGCGCAGGCCAAGGACCTGGAGCGCCAGTGGCGGAGCCACCAGGCGGCAAAACCCGGTCAGTGGGCATCGTGGCTCCAGCCGGTCGGCTCTCGGCCCACCCTGGTGGCCGAGCTGGCCCAGCTTCACGAGCAGGAGAACCAGTTGGTGGCCACGCTGGGAGTGGCGCCCCGTCTCAGACCGATACTGCCGGCCGCCTCACCCGTCAGGCCCACACCATCGCTGCCTCCGCCCCGTCGTGCCCTACCGGCGTCACGGCCGGCCATGCCCAGCCCTCGGCTAGCCCTGGGTTCAGGTGGGCGGCAGCGCCTGACTCAGGCATTACGCCGACCAACGGCTCCCACCCCACCGGCTCGGGCGCCAGCGATGCCCGAGCCTGAACAGGCCGAGCAGGCTGCCTTTCCGGTGCTTGAGTTCTTCGGCGACCTGTTGCCGTAACTGATCCAAGGTTCGACCGAGCCCCAGTCACCAGGTCAGTGCCAGAGCCTGCCAGTCCGGTTGCATCGGCCGACTCAGGCCCTCAGCGGGGATCCCCCGGTCGGGTGCTGGTCATCCGCAGAGACACTACGAGAGGCGGACCCCCTCGAACCCATAACCCGGTGAGGGCAGACCCTCGGAACGCTTTGAGATCGAGCGAACGATCAGGGTGAGGGAATGAACAACAGGCCCTTCGGGCTCCCGAAGGCAAGACCAACTTGTGTCACCACGCCCGTCTTTATGTCGACCGTTCCGAGGGCGGGGGTGTTCATCTTGTCACCCGCTGCGGGGTTGGGCTGGGAAACAAAGAACTTCCCCTTGTCGGCTCCCGTCATCTTGATCGCAAGAAGGTTGTTGGTGGATTGGTCCACGACATAGAGGGTTCCTGGTCCGGTCACCTCCACGATGTCATCAAGCTGGGGCGTGACGTCTTTTTGACTTCGGGTCGCCGCCGCATTGGTCAGATTCAATTGGCGCACCGGATCTCCGGGCCGAGGACCGGCAAACACCAATTTGCTGTCGGCCTGTGAATCCTGAATGAGTGTCCCGCCGCCCAGGTCAGCGACGAAGCGGTTGGAGTCCGGATCGCTCAGGCCGAGGGGGGCCGGCGATGGGTGGCCGGGCGAGGGGTTGATGACGGGTGCCGAATCGTTGATGCCGAAGAGGGGCGTGAGCGTGGCGGTCGTCCCGCTCAACGTCATGGTGTACTCAGCGGCAGTGTTGTTTGGTGCTGGCAGGTGGGGGTCTGGGTTGGAGTGGGCGACGTAGATCGTCCCGTCGGGAGCCACAGAGATGGCGTCGGTGCCACCGTTGCTACCGTCGCTGCCCATTTCCTCCGGATTCGGGCTGTAGGTGTAATGGGTCGGCGATGGAGTTCCCGGAGTGATGACGAACAGGCTGGAATTGCTGTCCTCGTTGGCGCTGGCGAGCACCCGATGGTTGTTCGGGTCGGCGGTCAACCCGTCGCAGCGGCCGACGACGCTGTAGGTCGCCGTCACCTTGGCGGTTGTCGGATCGATGGCCGCAATCGTGCTCATACTGCCGTCAGGCTTACCGTCTTTGCCGGCGTCATTCTGATAGGTGACGTACAGGAGTCCGTCCAAGATCGTAATGTCATCAGGCTTTTTCGCACCGGTAGGCGCCATGGCGAAGAGCTTCGGATGCAAGGTTGGGATCTGCGAGCCATTTCCTGCTGCCGATGTTGTCGGTCCGGAGGAGTTGGTTCCTGTTTTTGACGAACTTCCGCATGCAGTTAAGGCAAGCGACGTAAGGGCCACACCCGCGAGCAGGCGGGGAATGTTACGTTGGAGTCGTTGGGAGATGTGCACGCTGATTCCTCCACTCGGAAGGGTTTTGGGGAGTATTCCAGTTCTGCGAGACCCGCGCAACCTGGCCATACGGTGTTCAGCATGCGTTCATCTATAAGACAACTTGCCGGTGATTCGGACCAATGGAAAAGCGTTCCCATAGCCCTTGCTTACCGGCAGCAGCCTCCTCCGCCCGTAGGAAGGGAAACCAGCAGGCGCCTGACCACCTTGGCCGGTCCCGACGAACTCTCATGGTGTCTCGTGTAACCCTCAACCCCGTTCTAAGGCCCGGAGTGGCGGGGTGGCCCCCCGCTAACCCAGCCCAGACCGTTGCCGGCCACCTGAGCGGCCTGGTGCGGAGCAGTCCGGCCGGCCCTACGCCACTGGCCGGCCCTGGCCGAGTTGGCCGGCGTGGAGCTGCCGGTACAGGTAGGGGAGCTGGTGAGCCCGGAGCCGGCGGCCGATGTCCTCAGCGAGCCTGAGCCGGCATCGTGTCCCCTCGAGCCGTGAGCCGGGCGAGCCGGCACCCTCGAGCCGGCCGCCCTCGAGCCGACGCATGGCACCCTCGAGCCGGCACCCTCGAGCCGGCGCCTGACGCCTTGACGTTCTCCCAGGTCAGCGGGGTGCATGCCACCAGAGGCCCCACACCATCGCTGCCTCCGCCCCGTCGTGCCCCTGCCCCCACGGAGCAGCGTGGTCACCGATCCCCCGGCGACGGTTCCACTCCCGGCGTCGGGGGGTAACGCTTAGAGGGACCTCGGTGTCGTCCACTGCGTACTGTCTGCGTCCTGTGCAGCGGCCGTTCAGTACGGCCGACGCCCCGTGATAGTGAGCATGCGGTGACCCTCACCATCCACGTCCGCCACCACGTCAGCACTGACCCGGTGCCTCAGGTGGCGCTGCTGAGCGCCGGATGCTGGCTGGCCCGCCTGGTGGAGGGCAAGGCCCTGCGGGCTCGGGTGGTGGCTTGGTGGCGTAGGGAGCGATTCGTGAATCGTGAATCGCTATTCGTGGAGTTCGAGGCTATGGAGGTGCTGAGCGAATGACCAGATCATTGCGTCACCCGGTGGTGGCTCGTCTTGACGACGACCGCTCCCGCTCTGAGCGCATCGCTGACGGGGCCGTAGCGGCCATGGGCTCCATGCGCTTCATCGTCATCCAGACAGCCATCGTGGCCGCCTGGATCGCCGTCAACGTCCTGGCAGTGACTCTGCGCTGGGACGCATACCCCTTTATCGCATTGAACCTTCTGTTCAGCACTCAGGCCGCCTACGCCGCTCCCCTGATCCTACTGGCAGCCCGGCGGGCCGACGCCAAGCGGGACGCCCTGGCCGGTCACCACTACGACGAGGAGCAGGCCCTCGAGGCGCTCCTGGCCTCAAACACTGCCCTTACCAAGGCCATCCACGACCACATTCTCAAGCCTGGACCGGGACTGCCAGATGCGTAGTCCCAATGTCAAACAGTCACGACCAGTCACCTCACGACCACAACGGCGGCGACAACTGTCCCGCTCCCGGTCCCGACGACACCCACCAGGTCCGCCTCGCCAGCGGGCAACCTCTACCACGCTGGTGAGTCCTGCCCGAAAGCCGACCTTGGCATGACCGCAAGCGGTTCCCGGGGCGCCACGTCCCAGCCCTACGCCACTGGTCGGCACTCGCCGCCCTGGCCGCCGTGGAGCTGCCGGTACAGGTGGGGGCGCTGGTGAGCCCGGAGAAGGCGGCCGAGGTCCTCAGCCAGCCTGAGCCAGCATCCTGTCCCCTCGAGCCGTGAGCCGGCGCCCTCGAGCCTGACCGCCTCGAGCCAGGCCCCCCTCGAGCCAGGCCCCCCTCGAGCCGGCGACCTCGAGCCTGCACCCTCGAGCCTGACCGCCGTGAGCCGGCGCATGGCGACCTCGAGCCGGCGTCAGGACCAGGCGCCCTCGAGCCAGCCGGCGAGCAGATGACCAGACCCAACGAACTGGCCGCTCTCGAGCCTGACCGCCTCGAGCCGGCCGCATGGCGACCTCGAGCTGGCACCCTCGAGCCAGCCGGCATCCTGTCCCCCTTGACGTTCTCCCAGGTCAGCGGGATGCGTGCCACCAGAGGCCCCTAGTTCGCCGTCTGAGGCCCGCCGGTCGGGTCCGGCACCAGAACGGCGGACTATGGGCCTTGCCGGCCTGTCTGAGTGGCCAGATTCGCAGGGTGGGGGCGTAGCAGCCGTTTGTGAGGGGAGCGGGAGGGTATGATGAGGCCTTGCAGGACCCGGTGCCCGTGTGAGAGGCGCTGGAAGACCCCGAGGTGCAGTGACGCTGTTATAAAACCGCACGGCCGCCCGGCGACGACCACGGCGGGCACAACCTGCCAGTGGGCGCTGAGGGACTCGAACCCCCGACCTGCTGGTTGTAAACCAGCTGCTCTGACCGGACTGAGCTAAGCGCCCTGGCTCAACAGAGCCACGGTAGCCCGGCTCAGGCGGTTAGCTGGGTCTGAGCATTCTTGGGAGGTCGGCCCCGCTTGCGCTTGAAGGCCAGGACCTGACCGTCGGCGAAGAGTTGGCCTCCCCACACGCCCGCTGGCTCGTGGCGCTCGATGGCCCCGTCCAGACAGAGAGCAGCCACTGGGCAGTCCGAGCAGAGGGCCTTGGCCTGGGCGATGTCCTCCAGCTGATCAGAGAAGAACAGCTCCAGCATGCCGGACTGGCCGTCCCGGCAACGGGCGTCAGCCCAGGGATCGGCGCGGTCTACCAGGGGCGGGCCCGGCGGGACTGCCCCTACTGGGGAGATGGGTAAATGACTGGTGATCTCGGCGAGCACGTCGCCGTCCCCTTTCACTGATTTGGTTGTGAATAGAAAAGGCCGCCGGGACAATTCCCGGCGGCCTCTGGGCCAAGCACTGGAGTGGGCTGGACTAACCAGCAGCTGCTCCAGGCGGGCTCATCGGTCGCAAACGGGCGGGAATGGCATCCAGTACGGGTACCGGCAGTACGGGCGCCGGCAGCTCCAGCGCGAGGAGGCGACCGCCAGCCACGGGCTTACTGGTGCCCCAAGTGCTGTTTCCCATCGACGGCTCCTCGACTGGTCGGCGAGGGGTGGGCCCTGCCAATCCGATCCCGCCATCCGAGCATGCCCAACGCCGACCGTCAATCGATTTATTGACCATGTTCATTGATCACGACCCAATCTCGCCCCAAAGGCTCAGGGAAAAGTGGCTCGCTCCTCCAGCAGTGCAGCCAGCAGCTCGGGGGTCCCAGCCGCCACCACGGTGCGGCGCTCCCCATGCCCCCGCACCACCAGTTCCCTCGATTGGGCCTCGGCCACCACCGCCCCCGCCTCGGTGCAAACCAGGAGAGCACCCAGGTAGTCCCAGGGAGCGAGGGGAACCGGGCTGCAGTCGACGTAGCCATCAAGGGTGCCCTCGGCCACCGCACAAAGGTCCAGGGCAGCTGCTCCGAGGGCGCGGTACTGGCGCCAACCCAGATCGTGGGCCGGATAGCCGGACAGACCCACGATCGAGTCGGCCACCACGGTGCAAGCCGAGGGAGCGATGGGACGCCCGTCCCGACGAGCCCCGCCGCCCCGGACCGCCTCCCAGCAGCGCCCGCTGGCCTGGTTGGCGACCACCGCGGCCCGGGGCCCATCGTCGTCCAGGGCACACAGGCTGGTGGCGTACCAGGGCAGACCCTGAGAGGCGTTGGTCGAGCCGTCGACCGGGTCGAGCATGACAACCACCGGCCGGTCGGGGTGATGCACCCCCGACTCCTCGGACACCGCGCCCAGGCCTGCCCGATCCAACACCGCCAGAGCTGCCTCGTCGGCCACCAGGTCGCAGCGGTACTGGCCAGGCCGCGTGCCGGCCGGCCCCCAGTCGTCCAGGCCGGCCAGGGCGGCGGCCACCGCGTCCACCGCCTGGCGCAGAACGGCCATCAAGGCATCGTCGTCCACCGAGACGACCCTACCCGAGACGCCCGTCGTTATTTGTGGTCACTGGAGCACATATACGCCCGCCAGCAGCCCCAAACACACTGATCGGCCTGATCGGGGCAGGGGCGGCCCGGTACGCCCACCGAGCCAGAGATGTCGGCCACCGGGCCCCTTGGCGACCGTCACCCGTTAGCCGGCCGAGCGGCACGCTCTAGGCTGGCGGGCCGTGGCAGTGATCGACATGGCAGGGTACGTGGCCGAGCTCAAGGACCATGCAGTGGACCACGGGTTCCATGTCCACGACGAGCGCCACTTCGTCGAGACCTACTCCCTTCGCCAGATGTGGGAGGTGGACCTGCACCCCGAGGAGGGCTGTGGCGGCCCCATCGACCTGCATCTGGCCCTGGAGGTGGAGCCCCGCGTGCTGCTGGCGTTCGAGGACATCGTCTTCGAGCTGCCCGAGGATGCCGACCCGCCCGACGAATTCCACTTTCCCCTCACCTTCACGTGGGCCCTTCCCCCTCTGCCCCACGGTCCCGATCTGCTCCGCCTGGCCATCGACCTGGCCGGAGTCGGGGGTATCGAACTGCCCCTGGAGGTGTCGGCCATCGACTCCTTCGCCTCGGCCACCGATGCACCCGAGCGTCGGCTCAGTATCCTGGCCCGCCACCCCGTATCCCTGGCCCGAGTTCTGGCCGGAGAGGAGCTGCTGTGCGAAGTGTTCGACCGGTCCCTGCTGGTGAGCCAATTCCTGCTGGAGGCAGCCGACGGGTGGATGGACGGGGCGGACCGTTGACTGCCAACAGCTGGAGCCGGCTGGCCGAGGAGCTGGTCTCGGTCCTGCGCCCGTCTGCTCCGCCGGTGGCCATAACCTTCTCGACGGTCCCGCCAGAGGGAGTGGATCCCTTCGACGCCCCCATGTCCGCCCCGGCGTCAGACGGACGCTCGGGTCGAGTGCCGGCTGGGTGCGTGTTCTGGATGAAGGCGGTCGGGCGCACCTTCACCACCTCACCCGAGGACCATGGCAACTGCAGCGTGGGCGTCTTGACCCACGGCCTGGCCGATCTGGGCGAGGTGGCCGCCAACGACGACGTGGCCGCTCTGGTTGCCAGCGGTTGGGTCACCGAGGACATGTTCCCGGCCATACCGGTGGTGAAGGAGCGCCCCGGCGCCATCACCTACGGGCCGCTGGCCGACGTCGACGCCAGCACGGGTACGGCGCCCGACGTGGTACTGGTCCGCCTGTCGCCCGCCTCGCTGATGGTCTTGGGCGAGGCCATCCCGGGGCTGCGCATCGAGGGCAAACCCCACTGTCACATCGTGGCGGCAGCCAAGGAAGAGGGCGAGGTGGTGGCCAGCGTTGGTTGCGCCCTCAGCCGAGCCCGGACCGGCATGCCCGACGGCGAGGTCAGCTGTGCGATCCCGGCCCACCTGCTGGGCGACCTGGTCGACGAGGTCCGCTCGGCGGCTGAAGCCGACCGGACGGCGGTGGCCTGGGCGGCGCAGGACGGGCTGCGCTTCTCCGAAGGCACGGCCGCGGCTGGCCGCCAGAGCCCGACGCGGGCGCCCGCTGCGGAGCAGCCCGCTGCGGAGCAGCCCGCCGTGGGGCAGGGAACGGCTTGAGCAGTGGCCGCCCCGTCCGTAGAGGTGGAGGCGGGCGGGCGACGGGTGGTGGTGACCAATCCCGACAAGGTTTTCTTCTCGGCTCGGGGAGAGACCAAGCTGGACCTGGTTCGTTACTACCTGGCCGTTGGACCGGCGGCTCTGCTGGGGGTGGAGCGTCGGCCCACCGTGCTCAAGCGCTTCCCTGACGGTGCCGAAGGTCCCTTCTTCTACCAGAAGCGGGTACCGGCCAAGCGCCCGGAGTGGGTGGAGATCACTACGGTGACCTTTCCGAGCGGACGTCACGCCGACGAACTGTGCCCCACCGAGGTGGCCCATCTGGTCTGGGCCGCCAACCTTGGTTGCATCGACCTCAACCCGTGGGCGGTGCGGGCCGAGGATCTCGACCATCCCGACGAGCTGCGGATCGATCTCGACCCCCAGCCGGGCGTGCCCTTCCAGGTGGTGCGGGAGGTGGCCCTCGGCGCCCACCAGGTTCTGGAGGAACATGGCCTGGTGGGGTTCCCCAAGACGTCAGGTTCGCGCGGCATGCACGTCAACGTGCGAATCCAGCGCCAGTGGGGGTTCACCGAGGTGCGCCGGGCGGCCCTGGCCCTGGCCCGCGAAGTGGAGCGCCGCCTGCCCACCATGGCCACATCGGCCTGGTGGAAGCAGGACCGGGGTGAGCGAGTGCTGATCGACTACAACCAGAACGCCCGGGACCGTACGGTGGCTTCGGCCTACTCAGTGCGGGCCAATGCCGAGGGTCGAGTCTCGTGCCCCATGGAGTGGTCGGAGGTCCCCGACATCGAGCCGGCCGACCTCACCCTGGTTACTGTGCCCGCCCGGCTGGCCGAGCGAGGTGACCCGTCCGCCACCATCAATGATGTCGCCTACCGCCTCGATCCCCTCTTGGACCTTGCCGCCAGGGACGAACGCGAGGGCCTGGGCGACGCCCCCTGGCCGCCACACTTTCCCAAGCAGCCGGGCGAGCCCCGCCGCTCCCGGCCGGGAGGCCAATCGGCCGCACCATAGCCAGCGCCTTGAGGCCCGGATACTCAGGCCCCGAACACTCAGACCCGCGCACGCTCGTCCGAACACTCAGGCCCCGAACACCTGGGCCAGGTCGGAAGGGGCAGCCACCTCCAACTGGCCATAGGTGCACGACTCCGGACTACGGTCCGCACGCCAGCGCCGAAAGGTGGCAGCATGGCGGAACCGGTCCGACTGGAGATGGTCGTAGGCCACCTCACATACCAACTCGGGCCGAAGCGGCACCCAGGTCATGTCCTGCTTGGCATTCCATCGACTGGTCCCCCCCGGCATGCGAGACCCGCCGGCACTCCCAGCGCCGGCGGACCATCTGGCCCAGGGATGACCGTCGAGGCTGTCCACCCGGTAGTCATCCAGCTCGGTCACCAGCTCCCGGCGCCGGACATCGGTGAACGAGGAGGTGACTCCTACGTGGTGCAGCACCCCTGACTGATCATGAAGCCCGAGCAGCAACGACCCGACCTGGCCGGGCGCCTTGCGGTGCCACCGAAAGCCGCCCACCACGCAGTCGGCCGTCCGCTCGTGCTTGACCTTCACCATGGCGCGCTCCCCCTCCCGGTAAGCCAGACCGAGCGCCTTCACCACCACCCCGTCGAGGCCCGCCCCCTCGAATCGATCGAACCAGTCGGCCGCCACCGCCCGGTCCCGGGTGGACGGGGTCAGGTGGACCGAGGCGTTCGAGCCCTCCAGCGCCGATTCCAGCAGGGCCCGGCGCTCGGCAAAGGGCACTGCCCGCAAGTCCCGGTCCCCCAGGGCCAACAGGTCGAACGCCACCAGCGAGGCCGGCGTCTGGCTGGCCAGTAGCCGGACTCGGGACTCGGCCGGATGAATGCGCTGCAACAGGGCGTCGAAGTCCAGCCCGTCGGAGGTGGGAACCACGATCTCTCCGTCGACCACCGATCGCGGGGGCAGACTGGCTCGAACCGGATCGAGTAGCTCCGGAAAATAGCGGGTGATGGGGCGCTGGTTGCGACTGCCCAGTTCCACCTCTTTGCCGTCCCTGAACACGATGGTGCGAAAGCCGTCCCACTTGGGCTCGTAGGCCAACCCTTCCCCCGCCGGCAGATCCCGAGCCAGCTTGGCCAGCATGGGGACTACTGGTGGCATCACCGGCAGGTCCATCACCCCAAGCTTGGCACGTGGCTGTATCAGTCACTCAGCCGGGCGGGTTGAACCGAGGATGGGCGTCCCATGCGTTGGCCACCCCCTCGTCACTCAGGCGGTACCGTTGCACCCTGGTGGTGGGGGTCTTGGGCAGCTCTGCTCGTACCTCCACATAGCGGGGCTGCATGAACCGGGGCAGCCGCTGGCACAGGTGGGCGTGCAAGTCGACTGGGTCCAGCGTCTCCCCCGGTTGGGCCACCACGCAGAGCTTGATCTCGTCCTCCACCCCGTCATCGGCGACCACGCCCACCGCCGCCGCCTCGGCCACCCCGGCATGGCTCAGAGCCGCCTCCTCCACCTCACCGGCGGGGATCATCTCCCCCCGGCGCCGGATGGCCTCGCGCTGGCGGTGGACAAAGGACAGCTCGCCGTCTTGGTGGCGTACCAGGACGTCCCCGGTGCGGTACCAGCCGTCCTCGGTCCAGCTCTCCCGACTCACGCTGGCCGTCCCGCCCCCGGGAGCCAGGTAGCCCTCGAACATGACGTGGGGCTCATGGGGGCGAATCCAGAGCTCTCCCGAATGGCCGGGGTCCAGCTCGATGCCGTCCGGGCTCATTATCCGGGACTCGAAGCGAGGAGCCGGGCGCCCGACGCTGCCCGGCCGTTGGGGCATGGTCTCGGGCCGACTCCAGCACGAGGCGGTCTCGGTCTGACCCCACGTCTCGGCGATCTCCAACCCAAAGCGCCGCTCGATGTCTCGCCACAGCTCGATGGGAGCGGCCGAGCCGAGGACCCGCCACACCGGGTTGTCGGCATCTCCGGCCCGCTCAGGGCGGCGTCCGAGGACAGAGAGGAGGGTCCCCACGTAAGTGAACACCGAGGCCTCGGCCCGCCGCACCCGGTTCCAAAAGCCGAACGGGTCGAAGCCATCGTCCACCGTGATGCGCCCGCCCCGCCACAAGGTGGCCAGCATGGTCCCCTGGCAGGTGATGTGGGAGAGCGGCAGGCAGGAGTAAGTGGACTCGGCCGGTGCAATGGGAATCAGCTCGTCGCCGTAGCAGCGGGCCCAGGTGGCCTCGCAGGCCCGGCTCCACAGCACCCCTTTAGGGGTGCCGGTGGTGCCCGAGGTGTAACTGAGCTTGGTCGGGGCGTCAGGGTCGTCGGCCAGGGGCGGGGGCCGGGATGAGGACGCCGCCTCCACCAGGGCGTCGAACGAGCGGGTGCCGGGCGGTCGTGACCCTCCCGTCTCCCGGGCCACCACGATGGTCTCCAGGGCCGGCAGGCCGGCCCGGATCTCGGTCAGCTCGGGCATGAGCTGCTGGTCGCAGACGGCCAGCTTGGCCCCGGCGTGGGCCATGACTCGGCGCAGGGGCTCGCCGGTGAGCAAGGGGTTGACCGGCATGAAGACGGCGCCCAGCTTGTTGCAACCGAACCAGGTGGCGACCATGGGCGTGGCATTGCCGCAACGGGCCATGACGATGTCACCGCTTGTCGCCCCCAGGCCGGCCAGGGCATTGGCCGTCCGATTGGCCAGCTCGTCGATCTCGGCATAAGAGAACCGCCCGTCGGCCAACACCAGGAAGGGCGACGACCCAAGGTCGGCCGCCCGGTCCTCGATGATCTCTCGTAGTGTGTCGGCGCTGGCCATGCTGGTCAGATGATAGGCCGGTCAGATGATGAGCCGGGTCAGATGAGCCGGGTCAGATGATAGAGCCGGCTCGCTTGCCCAGGTGCTCGCCCGTTACGCTGGCGCCGACCCCATGAGCCCACCGTTAATCCCATTGGTCGTACTGGCGGCTGGCCTCGGCCGGCGCTTTGGCGGGCCCAAGCAACTGGCTCCGGTCGGGCCTCATGGCGAGCTGCTGCTCGACTACACGGCTCACGACGCTCGCGCCGCCGGCTTCTCCCCCATCGTGCTGGTCGTGCGAGACGAGATCGACAAGGTGCTGGCGGCCCACGTCGCACGCAGCTGGCCCCGGTCGTTGCCGGTCATCTTTGCCCGTCAAGCGGTCCCAGCTGGCACGGCCGACGCAGTGCTGGCTGGCCGCTCCCACCTGACCAGCAGCTTCGCAGTGGTCAACGCCGACGACATCTACCCGTCCACCGCCTACGCCGCCCTGTACGCCCATCTGGCCAGCACTGGGGGAGCAGCCAGCCAGCACGCAGTGGTCGGATTTGCGCTGGGTGCCTCCATCGTAGGCAACGGCCCAGTGAAGCGCGGGGTCTGTCAGGGTGATCGCGAGGGCCGGCTGATCGACATCACCGAGCTGGTCGTCAGGCGAGAGCCCAAATCCTCAGGGAACGGCGAACTGTCCGGGATGACCGGCTCGGGGACTACGGTGCCGCTGGAGTGGGCGAGCACCGTGTCCATGAACATGTGGGGATTTCGCCAATCCATGCTTGGCCACCTCGAACGGGCAGTGGACCGGGCTCAGGATTCGCCAGGAGCCAAGGAAGTCATCCTGCCGGACGTGGTGTCCGAGTTCCTGGTCGGCCCTACCAACGAGACGGTGGTGATCCTGCCCGAGAAGGGTAATTGCCTGGGGATGACTCACGGTGAGGACCTGCCCCAGCTGGTGAAGGAGGTTGGTCAGCTGGTGCATCGGGGCAACCGACCCTCTCGCCTCTGGGAGTCAGGGGGTCAGCTTGAGGGTGGTGGTGGTCACCAGGGTGACTGCCACCAGCAGGACCGCGGAGCTCCCCAGCAAGATGACAAAGGCTCGGCCCTTGACTATCCGAGCCGTGGCGATGGCCAGCGGGAAGGCCACCAGGAAGAACCGGGGGCGAGCCCCCACCGGCGCTGACAAGAGGGCCAGCGCCATCACTCCGGCGGCATAGATCCACACCACCGCCGGAGGCCGCCAGTGCCGGAGCAGGACAGCGCCGATCACCACCAGCACCAACCCCAGAGTGGGAACCAGGTAATTGAGGGTGCCGGGATGGACAATGGTGCGGTAGACCATGCTTACCGTGGTGGCATACGGGTTGAGTTGGCCGTGCCAGTACTTGTGCTGGACGTGGTACCAGGCAGCGGGCTCGCCCGTCCTGGCCCAGAGGTACCCGACATAGGCCAGGGCGCCCAAGGGGGCTAGGGCGGGGGCCACCAGGGCGCCCCACTCTCGGTGGCGGCGCACCGCCAGCCAGGCGGCCCACGCGCAGCAGGGAATCAGCACCAGGGCGGATGGCTGGGTGGCAGTGGCCAGCGCGGCGGCCACGCCGGCCAGGGCCCACCGGCGGCCGAGGAGAGCCAGCAGGCATGCCGCCGCGCAGGCCACCGTGAGGCCTTCGGTGTAGATCAGAGACAGGACGAAGGCGCCCGGGAAGAAGCACCACAGGGCTACAGCCCTATCGGCCACCCGACGATCGGTCAGCCGGCGGGCCAAGGCCCACACCATCACCGCCGCCACCGCCCCGAGCAGGAAGACCAACACTGCCCCGACCGCCGCCGGAGTCAGACCAGTGACCACATGACCGGCCCGTACGGTCAACGGGAAGAGTGGCAGGAAGGCCATGTCGGGAGTGACCTGGAGGTGATGGGCGACGGCGAACTTGCGATGGACGCTGCCGTACCCGTTGGTGGCCACGTGCAGGTACCACGATGCGTCCCACGTGCTGAGGGCCCGCAGAAAGGGCACCTTGGCCGCGATGGACGGCCAGGGACCGGGGAAATGGTGCCGGGCCCGGCCGAGCCCGAGCTGGCTCACCGCGGCGATGGCGCCCAGGACCACCACCCGAGATGCCAGGTAGATGGCCAGCGGGCGGGCCACCAGGCGCGCCGCCGCACGGAGCTGGGGCATGGCACCCCCAGCCACCGAACACCCGCCTACGGGATGGGCAGCCGGAGGACCGACGCTGATGGGAGCGATCAACGGGCCCTGGGGCCGGGTGTCCTCGCCCGCCCGTCGGCGGGTGTCGGTCACCCTCCCAGGGTCTCACGAACCGCTACCCAATGGCAAGGAGGCCCCGCCTCTCGAACCGGGCACGGCTAGGGCTGGGGCAAGGGCCGGGGCCGGCGCTCCCGGACCACCACCTCCGCGGGGCTCGAGGGGCGACGGCGCCACCCTCAGAAGCTTGGCCGCCCGCCTCGGCAGCCACCAGTTCCAGCGTCCCAGCACCCCGACCAGAGCAGGCACCAGTAGGGTCCGGACCACCAGGGCGTCGAGCAGAATGCCGGCGCCCAGGCCGGTGGCCATGACCTTGAGATCGGTCACGGGAGCAGTGGACATGGACACGAAGGCCAGGAACAAGATGAGTGCCGCGCTGGTCACCAGCCGACCGGTGCGCCCGATGCCCTCCACCACCGCCGTCGGGGTGGAGCCGGTGGCGTCATACTCCTCGCGCATGCGGGACAGGATGAACACCTCATAGTCCATGGACAGCCCGAAGAGGAAGGCGAAGACCATGACCGGCACCCAGACGGTGATGGAGCCAGTGGCCGGGATGCCATAGAGGGTCTGGCTGCCATGGCCCAACTGCCACACTAGGACCATGACCCCAAAGGCCGCTCCTACCGAGGCGAGGTTGAGCACCACCGCCTTGGCCGCCAACACCACCGAGCGGAAGGCCCGGGAGAGCAACACGAAGGTGAGGAGGGCGATGAGGGCGAGCATGAACGGGAAATTTCCGTAGACGGCGTGAACGAAGTCGACCTCGAAGGCTCCGGTGCCGCCGACCCCGAGGACGCCGGGGTCGGCCTTGGCCACTGACCTGACGGCGGCGAGGGTCTGACGACCGGCTGGCGAGCTGGTCTCGGCCATCGGGAGCACGTCGACCACGGCGGTGCCGGCCCGGTGGTATTCGGGGGTGCCGGGGCTGATGGCGGTGTCCACGGCCGGTAGGTGGCCGAGCTGGCTCGCCAGTCTCTCGGCCGCGCCGGCCCGGGTCAGCACCTCGATGGGAGTGAGGATCCCGGACGGCACCCCGCCGCCAGTGAGCTGGGCCAGGGCATCGTGGGCCGAGCCACCCTGGGCCAACGAGGTGCTGGACGGCTCACCCATGCGCATGGAGACCAGCGGCACCAGCAGGGCCACCAGGACGGCCGTTCCCAACACCACCGCCGACTTGCGGTAGCGCACGACCAGACGAGCCCACGCCGTCCAGGGCCGACTGGCTGATGCCTCATGGCGCAGGCGGGGCCAGTCCAGGGGGGGTCCGATAGTGGCCAGCAGCACCGGCGAGTCCGCCGTGGCCCTGGCCCGCCAGGCCCGGGCCGACCTGGTGCTGATGGACATCCGAATGCCGGGCATGGACGGCTTGGAGGCCACCCGTCGCATCGAGGCAGACGAGAATCTGGCCGGCGTCAAGGTGCTCATCCTCACCACCTTCGAGGCGGACGACTATGTCTTCGAGGCGCTGCGGGCCGGTGCCAGCGGCTTCATGGTCAAGGACTCCGAGCCTTCCGACCTGCTCCAGGCCGTGCGGGTGGTGGCCCGGGGCGACTCCCTGCTGTCCCCCGGTGTCACCCGACGTCTCATCGCCGAGGTGATGGGCCGCTCGGAGCGGGTCCAGGGCACCCCGGCCGCCCTGGCGATGCTCACCGACCGAGAGAGGGAGGTCATGGCCCTGGTGGCCGGTGGCCTGTCCAACGAGGAGATTGCGGGCGAGCTGTACCTGAGCCCCCTCACGGCCAAGACCCATGTCAGCCGGGCCATGTCGAAGCTGGGCGCCCGGGATCGGGCCCAGCTGGTGGTGCTGGCCTACCAGTCCGGTCTGGTCAGCACCGGCCGGCACTGAGCACCGCGATCATCGGGCCCGGTAGACCGCGTCCGCCGCCCGCCGCCCACCCACGGCTGAAGATGGCAGGCTGGGGTGCATGGCGTCCAGGCAGGTGGACAAGGCAATCGCATGGGGAGTGCCGGCGGAGCGAGAGCCGCGGTGGCCCGCGTCTCTGGCCGTGGCCGCCGCCGTGGCCCTTACCGTCACGCTCCCCAACCCGCTGGTCTTTGGCCGCTGGGTACTACTTGGAGTGGAGGCCGTCCTGGTGGTGCCGATCACCATCGCCTTCCCGCTCCGCCACCAGGACGAGCCGACGATCGTACGCTGGATGGCTCTGGTGTGCGTGGCAGTGGCCGAGGCGGCCAACTTAATATCTTTGGGTCTGCTGGTCCAGCACATTCTCCAGGGCACTGGCGCCACCGGTCGCCAGCTGGTGGTGGCCGCCATCCAGATCTATCTGACCAATGTGCTGCTGTTCGGCCTGTGGTTCTGGGAGCTCGACCGAGGCGGTCCCGGTGAGCGGATGCATCCCAAGCATCGCCAGCCCGACTTCCTGTTCCCCCAGATGGTCACCCCCGAGTCGGCACCGGATAACTGGGCCCCCAGCTTCGCCGACTACCTCTACGTCTCCTTCACCAACGCCAGCGCCTTCAGCCCGACCGACACCATGCCACTCACGGTCGCGGCCAAGATGCTGATGCTGGTGGAGGCGGCGGCGGCCATCCTGACCGTCGCGGTAGTGGCTGCCAGAGCGGTCAACATCCTCAAGTGATGCGACGGATGGCTCTCACCGGCGCTGTCCAAGAGCCCAGTGCGTCAAGCTCCGTAGCCCGGGTCGTCCGGCCAGTTGGGCTGGAAGAGGTGCCACTGCTCGGGGGCCCGGCGGATCAGGGTCTCCAGATCCGCAGCCATGGCCTTGGTGACGCGGGTCACGTCGTCCCGCAGGTGGCCCTGACGGTCGGCGACGATGGGAGGGCCGATGACCGCCAGGTGCTGGCCGCGCGGGCGAGTGTAGACGGCGGCGGTCATGAGGGCGGCGCCTCCCCGCAGGGCCAGGGTGGCCGGCCCAGCCGGGAGGGTGGTGCGACCGAACAGGTCGACCTCCACGCCTCCGCGTCCCAGGTTGCGGTCACTGAGCAGACCGACCAGCCCGCCAGCCCGCAAGGTGCGCAGCACCACCGTGCCGGCGTGGCGGTCGAGAGGAACCACCGTCAGGCCCATGCTCCGACGCATCCGGGCGAACCACTCGAACATCTCGGGCGGACGGGCCGGCTCGGCCACCACCGTCATGGGGTGCCCGACTGCGGCCAGCCACGCCCCGCCGTAGTCCCAGCTGCCCAGATGAGGTAGGGCCAGGATGACGCCCTTCCCACGAGCCAGGCCGGCGTAGAGATTGTCGAAGCCCTCGTAGGACATGTGGGCCTCCAGCTCCGCCCTTGGAATGACGGGCGCCCGGAAACACTCCATCCAGTACCGGCCGTAGGAGGCGAAGGCTCGCTCCACCGCCCGTTGCAGAGCCAGGCCCTCCAGCTCTGGGCACACCCGACGGAGGGCGGCGGTGATGTTCGACCGCATTCTCCTTCCGGTCAGGGTGAAGACCAGTCCGCTGATCTCGGCGGCCGCGTTGGCCAGGGAGAGGGGCAGTACCTGGGCCACCCGCGCCGCCGCCCGGTAGGTGGCAAACCATCTTCGCTCGGCGGGGGTGGCCGGGCGGTCCGGGAGCTCGCGGTCGATGCTCAGGAGTCCGAGTCGATGCGGCGGCGCCACGCCCCGGTGGTTCGCTCTCGGGGAGCAGACGACCGGCTGGCACTTGCCCGGGCACTCCTCCCATACCCGGTCGACCGGCCGGAGAGAGCTCCCTGTCGACGGGCTCGCCAACGACCAGCGGGAGCACCCGTCCGCCACCGACCAGCTGGGGCGCCAGTGCGCCGCGACGCTCCGGAGCTGCCCACCGGGCCTTCCTGTGACGCCCGCTCACTACGGGCAACCGCCTCCTCCCGCCAGGCCCGCCAACGGGATTCCACCCGGCCGGGGCGCCAAGCGGCGACCACCCTCGGCGCAGCCGCGGTGCTCATGGGCGGCGCAGCCGCGGTGCTCATGGGCGGCGCAGCCGCCGGGCTGGGCTGGGGCCCCTGGCGCCACACCTTGGCGAACCGCTGGACGGCGGTGATGGCGGTCAGGACCAACGTGGCCCAGAGCACCGGCACCAGGACGGCTGAGAAGACAAGCCCGACGGCCAGCGCCACCACCCGCTCGGCCCGCTCCATCAGGCCACCGCTGGCGCGGTATCCCAACGACTCCGCCTTGGCTCGCTGGTACGACACCAGGATCGACGCCCCCAGGAGGGCAAAGGCCAGCATGGCGGCGTGGCCGCCTCGGCTGGACTCCAGGTACCAGGCCAGACCGCCCAGCACCACAGTGTCGGTGACGCGGTCAGCCACCGAGTCGAAGAACGCACCTCTCGCCGAGGAGGTCCCGGCCGCCTTGGCCACCGGGCCGTCGAACAGGTCGGGAAGGGCGGACACCCCCAAAAGGGCTGCGCCGAGGAACAACCGATTGGTGGCTATCGCCACTGATGCCCCCACCGCCGCTACCAGCCCCACCACCGTGAGCTGATTGGCGGTGACGCCGACCAGAGCCAGGAAAGCCCCCACTGGAGCAGTCACTCGTTCGACGGCGATCCGCCCGTGGCCATCGAGCATAAAACAGCTCCTCGCTGTCCCGTAATCCTGTCATGCACCAACCGGACAACCCTCAGGCTACCACTGGGCTCTCAATGACCTGCGGTGGGGCCCGGCGGTAGGCTGGCGACCCAACCCCGCCAGCCCCAACCCAGCCGGCCCAACCCAGCCGGCCCAACTCAAACAACGAGGTGCCTAAGTGAAGACCTTTGCGCCGGCCCAGATCCGCAATGTGGCCCTTGTGGGCCACGGAGGCGCCGGCAAGACCACCCTGGCCGAGGCGCTGCTCTACAGCGCGGGCGCGACAACCCGGATGGGGCAGGTGGAGGAGGGCACGACAACGACCGATTTCGAGCCAGAAGAGCTCAAACGGCATCTGTCGGTGTCACTGGCGCTGGCCCCGTTCGAGCACGACGGCCACAAGATCAACCTCATCGACACCCCGGGCTACGCCGACTTCGCCGGGGAGGTGGTGGCCGCCTTGTCGGTGGCCGATCTGGCCGTCTTCGTGGTCAGCGCGGTGGAGGGGGTGGAGGTCCAGACCGAGGCGTACTGGCGCCTGGCCGCCCTGGCCGGGCTGCCCAGGATGATATTCGTCAACAAGCTGGACCGGGAGCGGGCCAGCTTCGAGCGGACCCTGGACCAGTTGCGGGACCTGTTCGGGGCGGGGGTTGCGCCCCTGGAGCTACCCATCGGGGAGGAAGGGTCATTTCGGGGGGTGGCGGACCTGCTCACCGACAAGGCCATCACCTACGAGTCGGGCTCCACCGTCACCGGGGAGATCCCCGATGACATGGAGACCCGCGAGCACGAGGTGAGGGACAACCTGGTGGAAGGCATTGTGGTGGCCGACGATGCCCTCACCGAGCGGTACCTGGAGGGAGATCAGATCAGCGCCGGCGAGCTGGAGGAGACCCTGGCCCATGGGATCGCCTCGGCCAGTGTCTTCCCGGTGGTTTGTGGTTCGGCCAGCAGGGGCATCGCCATTGACCGCCTGGCCGACCTGATCTGCGAGATCGGCCCCGCTCCCCTGGACCGCCCGCCGGCCATGGTGACGGCCGGCGGCAAGAGCCACCCGGTCGCCTGCGACCCGGCTGGTGATCCCCTGGCGCGGGTGTTCAAGACGCTGGCCGACCCCTACGTGGGCAAGGTCTCGCTGTTACGGGTGCTGTCTGGAACCATCCGTCCCGACACGGTGATGACCAACTCGAGGACCCACGCCGACGAGCGCCTGCATGCCCTGTTCACCCTGCGGGGCAAGGATCAAGATGGTCTGGCCGAGGCGCCTGCCGGCGACCTTGCGGCGGTGGCCAAGCTGTCCGACACCTCGACCGGTGACACCCTGGCTCCCAAGGCCATGCAAGTGGTGGCCGAGGGGCCACCTCCGGCCGTCCCGGTGCTGTCGGTGGCCATCCTGCCCAAGTCCAAGGGGGACGAGGACAAGCTGATGACCGCCCTGCACCGGGTCCAGGACGAGGATCCTGCCCTGCATGTGGCTCGCAACGACGAGACCCACCAGACGGTGCTGTCAGGCATGGGCGAGACCCACCTGGCCGTCTGCACCGAGCGCCTGGCCCGCAAGTTCGGTGTGGAGGTGGAGACCGAGCCGGTGAGGGTGGCCTACCGGGAGACGATCACCCGTCCGGCCAGCGCCGAGGGGCGCTACAAGAAGCAGACCGGTGGCCACGGTCAGTTCGGGGTGGCCAGCCTGCGGGTCGAGCCCCTGGAGCGGGGGGAGGGCTTCTCCTTCGTGGACCAGATCGTTGGAGGTGCCATCCCCCGCCAGTTCATTCCGGCGGTCGAGAGGGGAATAGTCGAGCACATGGCCCAGGGTGGCCTGTGGGGGTTCCCGGTGGTCGACGTCAGGGTCACCTGCTACGACGGCAAGTATCACGCGGTCGACTCGTCGGAGATGAGCTTTCGTATGGCCGGGGCGCTCGGCTTCAGAGAGGCCATGGCCCAGGCTGGACCGGCCCTGCTGGAGCCGATCTCGCTGCTGGAAGTTACCGTGCCGCCCTCCCACCAGGGTGATGTGATGGGCGACCTCAATTCTCGCCGTGGCCGGGTCCAGGGCACTGAGTCAGGCAACGACGGAGAGCAGACGGTGGTGGCTCTGGTGCCCACGTCCGAGGTCACCCGCTACGCCATCGACCTGCGATCGCTCACGGGAGGGCGGGGACGATTTCGGCTGTCCCACGACCACTACGACATCCTTCCGCAGCACCTGGCCGACAAGGTGGCCAAGCGCGGCGAGAGCTGAGCCTGACGGGCCTGGGTGGGGCTGCCCACGGGCCTGGGCTGAGCCGCCCGCGGGCCTGGGCTGGGTCGCCCGGCTGGGTCGCCCCCAATGACCCGGCGGGTCAGCCGACGCACACCGGTGAGGCGAAGCCGCTGTGGGCACGATCGGCCCATCCCACGGTCAGACTGATCGTCTGGCGGTAGCCGGTCCAGGCCATCGACGGCAGCCGATTGTCCACGTCGTACTCCGGCACCGTCACCTGGTAACCGGACAACCAGGTGTGCGGGACATGCTTACCGTCCATGGCGCGGATCCAGCGGGGGAAGTGGGCGGCGGCCGCCAGGACCTCGGCATGGGCAGAGTCCGGGCCGCGTAGTTGAGCAGGGCGGACGTGGCGGCCGGGCTGCCAGTGGGCGCCCAGGTCGAGCCTCACCCGGCGAATCCCGGGCAAGTGCACGATGCCATCGAGCAGGCGCACCGGCTTGGGCCGGTTGACCCAGATATCCCAGGATCGGTCCCAGCACCAGGAGTTGGGCTGCTGCTGAGCAGCCAGCAGCCACAGCGCAGACAGGTGTGCCGGACACCGTCCAACCCCTCGACACCCTCACCGAGGTACAGCTGTCTCAGGTAGGGGACGACGACGTCGACCACCAGCCCGGTCTGGGGACGCGGTATGGGATCGAGGGCAGCCAACTCCTCCTCGCCGAAGCCCCATTCCAGTTCCTCGTTCCAGCGACGGACATTCATTATCTGCTGGGCAACGGTGGTGAACAAACCTGACGGGGGCTTGCTGCCATTGCTGGAGGGAGCTAACAGGAAGCTCTCATCCATGGCCGGCACGGTACCAGCGGGGCACTCTCCGGGCCTCTCTGGTCCCGGTCCTGGGGACGGGACCGCTTAGCCGCCGGCAGACGACTGCGGGAGGACCGTAACCTGATTGGCTGGCGGAGCGCTCACCTGCACCGGGCCTCCGAAGTCGTAGTAATCCACCGTCGTGGAGACCATGGCGGATTTCCCCGGGGCGGTGGTAGTGGGTGCGGTGGTAGTGGGTGCGGTGGTAGTGGGTGCGGTGGTAGTGGGTGCGGTGGTCGTCCCGTGAGCCGTAGTCGCCGGCGCGGTGGCCCCCGGCCCAGTAGCCCCCGGCGCGGCGGTTGTCGGCGCAGCGGCTGCCGGCGCGGTGGTCGTGGTGGCCGGGGCCCCCTCGGGGACCGTCGTGCGGATCTGCCTGGCCCGACCCTGGGCATCCACCCACAGCTCAATGGGCACGGTGGTGGTTTGGAGCTTGGCCACCAGCTGGCGGTAGGCCGTCTGAGTCTTGCCGTTCAAGTTCGACGCCAGTTTGTTGAGGTCGACGGTGCCCTGGTAGTGGGTGGTCTGCACACCACGGATGGGCTCGGGGCCTACCTTGGTCAAGGTGGTGACTCCCCGGAGGTAGCCGAGAAGATTGGCCGGGTTCACGCTGCCGCTCGGGGAGAGGGAGGAGAAGCTGGCTCCGAGGTTGGACTGCGCCGCCTTGTTGAGGTCGATCTTGATCCACGGCTTGGGGGTCACCGGGTGACCAGCCTGGGGCGGGACCATGAGATAGAGGACCTGACCCAGGAGACGGATGGTGAGGGTGCCCCCCGAAGGCACCTTCACGGCCAGCTGGGCCGAGTCAGAGTTGAAGCCGATGACGCCGTCCCCGGAGATCGAGCTCGGCCCAGAGCTCGCCGCCGGAGCCCCGCTGACCTGTGCCTGGAGATTGACCTTGGCCGTCTTGGCCGCTCTGGTGGCCTGATAAGCGCTCGTCGCCACCGACGTGCCGTTGGCGCCCTGGCTGGGAGTACCGCCGGAACCCTGGTTGCCGCCCGAGCCGCACGCGGCGGCGATCAGGGCGACAGCCCCGCTGGCGACGACGATCCGGCACTTGGTCATGGCTCACCGTACATGCAGACCGCTCAGCCCGCTCAGCCCCGCGCCGACCACGCCGCTCAGCTCACCGGCCAGGCCGCTCAGCCCACCACCACGCCGCTCAGCTCACCGACCACGCCGCTCAACCCGCTCAGTCATCGACCAGGTGCCTCAGCCCACCGGCCAGGCCGCCCGAAGCCTGGTCCAGGTGTCTGGCAGGGCCTCGGGGAGGACTCGCGTGGCGGCCACCGAGGTCATGAAGTTGGTGTCCGCCAGCCAGCGGGGAAGTGCATGGAGGTGGAGATGATCGGGCAGGCCGGCGCCGGCCGCCCGGCCCAGATTGGCCCCCAGGTTGACCCCCTCCGGATGGTAGGCGGACCGTAGCGCCCGCACTGCGTCGGTCAGGGTCGCCCACAGCTCGATCGCCTCCTCGGGGCCAATGTCCTCCAGGCCAGCCACGTGGCGCAGCGGCATGACCATCAGGTGGCCGCTGGCATAGGGATAGGCGTTGAGCACGGCAGCTGACCATCGTCCCCTCCAGACCACGTAGGTGTGGTCGTCCGGCTCCCCGCTGGACAGGATCCGGCAGAACACGCAACCCGCCGTGGCCGGATCCCCGTCCTTGTCCTCGCCGGTGATGTAGGGCATGCGCCAGCCGGCCCACAGCTGCTCCAGGCTCATGCCCCACCATCCCACGCCAGGCGTACCAGGGATCAAGTCGCCACCGCGGCGCCCTGAGTAGTGTCTCGGTGTGATCGAGGTGACTCACGAGGACGTATCTCGGGCGGCCATCCGCCTGGCCGGCGTGGCCCGCCGCACACCCCTGGAAGCCAGCGAGAGGCTGTCAGCCCGCTTCGGTGCCCAGGTCTGGCTCAAGCGGGAGGATTTGCAGGTCGGTAGGTCTTACAAGGTCCGGGGTGCCTACAACCTCATTGCCAGCTTGGCCGCCGAGGAGCTCGCCCAGGGGGTGGTCTGCGCCAGCGCCGGGAACCACGCCCAAGGGGTGGCGCTGGCCTGCCGAGCGCTCGGGGTGCAAGGCCGCATCTTCGTTCCCCGCACCACGCCCCGCCAAAAACGCGAGCGCATCGCGGCCCTGGGAGGCCAATGGGTCGAGGTGGTCATCTGCGGTGACACCTACGACGAGGCAGCGGTGGCGGCCGCCGAGGAGGCCGAGCGCAACCACCGTGTCCGGGTACCCCCCTTCGACGACCTGCGGACCATCGCCGGCCAGGGCACGGTGGCGGCCGAGATCACCGATCAACTGCCTGAGCCGCCCGACCTGGTGGTGGTACCGGTGGGTGGTGGCGGACTGCTGGCTGGCACAGCGGTGTGGATGTCAGGTCACCCCAGGACCGACCCAGAGGCCGGCCCAGACCAAGCCCGGGCCCGGCTGGTCGGCGTGGAGCCCGCCGGGGCGGCCAGCATGACCGCCGCTCTGGCCAAGGGCAGACCGGTCGAGCTGGAGGAGATCGACACCTTCGTGGATGGGGCAGCCGTGCGATCGGTGGGCGCTCACACCTTTCGGATCGCCAGCCAGCTGGTGGACGAGGTGGTAACCGTTCCCGAGGGCAAGGTGTGCACCGAGATGCTCGACCTCTACCACTCCGAGGGCATAATCGCCGAACCGGCCGGCGCCCTGGCCACCGCCGCCCTGGGTGGGGCGGTCTCGGTCCCCGGGGGCGGCACGGTGGTCTGCGTCGTCTCGGGCGGCAACAACGACGTCAGCCGGTACGGCGAGGTGGTGGAGCGCTCCCTCGTCCACCAAGGCCTCAAGCACTACTTCCTGGTGGAGTTCCTTCAAGAGCCGGGAGCGCTGCGCCGGTTCCTGGACGAGGTCCTGGGCGAAGGCGACGACATCACCTTGTTCGATTACGCCAAGAAGAACAACCGGGAGACCGGTCCGGCCATCGTGGGGATCGAGCTGGCCCGACAGGAGGACCTGGAAGGTCTGCTGGGGCGCATGTCGACCAGTCCCCTACAGATCGAGCGGATCCCGCCTGGCTCGCCCATCTTCAATCTGTTGGTCTGAGGGCTGTTGGTATGAGGGCCAGGATCGTCGCATCCCGACGACCGCCAGGTCAGCGATTTTCGGCGATATAGGTGTCGGGATCCTTGTCGGACCGGTCGATGCCATGTCCGCCGGCGCGTGACGCCTCGTAGGCGGCGAACTCCAGGCCGATCTGGCGGCGGACCTCGAGAGGGGCGTTCCGGCGAAAGTCGGCCAGCGCGCCACGCTCCTCCTCACCCATGTGGTCGCTGTTGGCCGTCCGAGCGTCGGCCACCGAGGACCACCACGCCTTGCTTGCCACCTGGTGGCGGCCGGCCGCCCGGACCGCGTCGCGGATGTCGTTGTGGTCGCCGATGGCATCGTCGGTCTCCTCGTCGCCCTCCTTGCCTATGTCCAGCAGGCGAGGGTAGAAGAACTTCTCCTCGGCGTCGGCGTGAGCATCCAGGAGGATGGCCAACCCGTCCCAGATCTTCTCGATCGTCTTGTCGTCGGCCTTGGCGGCCTGCGCCTCATCAAGTAGCGCAAAGCTGCGCCTTTGCCGATCGTGGTCGGCGAGAATCAGTTCGGTGATGTCCATGAGAGCCTTTATATCAAAGGGGCCCGCTCGGGAGCACTTTGCGTCTCGAAGTAGAATGCGCTGATGGAGCGGATGGGCTGATGAAGCAGCTGGGCTGATGGACCACAGCCGGGCCGGTCGTCACCATCCTGGCGGTCACACTCACTCCGCCGGTGGCAAGGGTCGCCCGGGAGGCGGCCCCCAAGTGGGAGCGGACCAGCGTTACCTGGCGGTGGCTCTCGGAATGATCGCCGGCCTCATGGTCGTCGAGGTGGTGGTGGCCATCGTCTCGGGCTCGTTGGCCCTGTTCGCCGACGCGGCCCACATGCTCACCGACGCCGGAGCCATCGCCGGATCGGTGTGGGCCATCCGCCTGGCCCGGCGGCCACCCTGCCACTCCTGGTCATTCGGACTCAAGCGGGCCGAGATCCTGGCCGCCGCCGGCAACGGGATCACCCTGCTGGTGGCCAGCGTGGTGATCCTGGTGGAGGCGGTGCGCCGCCTGGTCCACCCCCCACCGGTCAACGGCGTGGCCCTGCTGGTGGTGGCCCTGGCCGGGGTGGGCGTGAACCTGGCGGCCACCGGGGTGCTGGCCAGAGCCGACCGCACCTCTCTCAACGTGGAGGGCGCCTTCCAGCACATCCTCACCGACCTCTACGCCTTCATCGGTACCGCCGCCGCCGGTGCCATCATCATCGTCCTCGGCTACCGCCGGGCTGACCCGGCCGTGTCCCTGCTGGTGGTGGCCCTGATGCTGCGGGCCTCCTGGCAGCTGCTGAGCGCCTCGGGGCGCATCCTGCTCCAGGGCACGCCGGCGGCCATGGACCTGGACGAGGTCCGGCGCCACATCCACGAGCTGCCCGAGGTGGTCTCCGTGCACGACCTGCACGTCTGGACGCTCACCTCGGCCCTGCCGGTGCTCAGCGCCCATGTGGTGATCAGCGACCGGTGCCTGTCCGACGGCAGTGCGGCCCAGGTGCTCGACCGACTGCAGGACTGCCTGAGCGGCCACTTCGACGTTGAGCACTCCACCTTCCAATTGGAGCCGGCCACCCACGCCGCCCACGAGCCCGGCACCCACGAAGCCGGATGGTCTGTGATGCATTAAGTGTCATATACAGCACAAAATGCATCACAGACTGACGCCAACACGTCCGGTCAACCCATGGGCGGCATCTCGTCGATAGCCGCCTGCATCTCCTCAGGTGACGGGTCCCGGGTGTGCTCCGCGAAACTCCACTGGTGGCCCTCCAGGTCCTCGGCCACATACGACCGGTCGCCGTAGAACTTGTCCTCGGGCTCGGACAAGATATTGGCCCCGGCTGCCTTGGCCTGCTCGAAGTGCCTGTCAATCTGGTCCACGTACACGTACTGCAGCTGGTGCACGTGCCCGTCCTTCTTGGCGCTGCGGTAGTCGGGACCGGGGCAGCCCATCATGATCACCGCGTCGGCCAGCTTCATTTCGGCGTGGCCCACAGTGCCGTCCGGCCCCGGTATGCGCATCCGCTCCTCCCAGCCAAAGGCCCTGGTCAGCCAGTCCAGAGCGGCGGCCACATCCTCGTAGAACAGGTAAGGGGTGAGCCGAGGCATGGCGGCGGGCGGGTTCTGGGCCATGCGGCTCACCCTACCGGTTGGGAGTATGCAGCTTGAACTGGGCTCCGGCCGGGTCGGCCACGGTCGCCAGCCGGCCGTAGGGGCTCTCCTCGACGCCCATCACCACCGAGCCGCCCAGGGACTCGACCTTGGCCACCGCGCCTTCAGCGTCCTCGACCATCCAGTAGACCAGCCAGTGGGACGGTATGCCACCGGGGAGAAGGGCGGCCGCGTCCATGATCCCGGCCAGATCCTCCCCGCTGCTCGGGTCGCGCACGGTCGTGTAGCGGAAGTCGTCGCTATCGCCAACCGCGTTGGTGTCCCAATCGAACACCGAGCGGTAGAAGTTCACCGCGCCGGCGTGGTCCCGGGTGCTCAGCTCGAACCAGCTGGGGATACCGGGCTCTCCCAGCACCGTGAACCCCTGGAAGGTGTCAGGCTGCCAGACGCCCAGGTGTGCACCGCACGGATCTACGAGCACGGCCTGCGTGCCGAGATCCGCCACCGCCATCGACGGGCCGATGACCTCGGCACCCTTGGCCTGGGCCGTCTCGACAGTCTTTGCCATGTCGTCGGTGGCCAGGTAGATCTTCCAGGTGTCGTGGCCTTCATGTCGCCCATGTCCCCCATGGCCCCTGCCACCTCCAGACCGTGGCGGGGTGAGATCTGTCACCTGCTACGACGGCCTCAGGAAATCGGACTCATCGGCCAGGCGATGACATTGTCGAACAGCGCCCGTCCACCAGCCAGTGGTTGGCCTCCAGCGCTGTTGCCGGGTCATGGTCTTGGGACCCGACGGAGGCATGGTGACCGGCTGCGTGCTCGAGGGCCTGGGCCTCCCCGACCTCCGGGCGGTGGATGCAGTAGCCCGTCAAGCCCTGCTGGCCGCTCGTCTCGGGGGCGTCATCGCTCTGGCCGAGGTCGCGCCGGCCATGAGCGAGCTCCTGGAGCTGGCCGGCCTACGAGTCGAGGTGGAGGGGCAGGGCAAAATCCGAGAAGAGCCGCTCGACCCCCAGGAAGGCCAGGAAGGAGTTCATCCCGGTGATCTTCCCGCCTGAGATCTCCAGCACCTGCAGGGCCCACGGCGCCCAACCGCCAGCCGGATCCGGCCGGTACTGCCCGAAGGCCGGGCAACCGTTGGCCCAGGCTGGTACCAGGCGGGAGCCGCGGCAGCCGCTCGGCCCAGGCTGGACCATCCAGGCGCCGATGTCGGCCGCCCCCTGCACCCACATGGCAAACGGCGGCATGGACTGCACAGCGTCCTCGTGCAACAGCGCCACCAGCCGCTCGATGTCGTAGCGCTCGAAGGCGTCGACGTAGCGCTCCAGGAGTACGGCATCGGTGTCATCCAGGCGTTGGCGGTGCGCCTCTGGGGACAGGGAGCCCAGAGTGACGCGGGCCCGCTGCAGGGCGCTGTTGACTGCGGCCACGCTGGTGTCAAGCAATTCGGCTACCTCGGCCGCCTGCCAGCGCAACACCTCGCACAGGATGAGCACGGAGCGCTGGCGGGCCGGCAGGTGCTGGAGGGCGGTGACGAAGGCCAGGCGGACCGACTCGCGGTACGCGGCGATCTCCGCCGGGTCCGAGCTCTGCGGACCGACTCGGGAGTCGGGGACCGGGGTGACCCAGGTGGCCTCGGCCAGCATCGGCCCGAGGAGGGACTCGTCGGGGGCCGAGGCCGGGCCCATCTCCATGGGCCGGGCCCGGCGCTGGACGTGGCGGTGCATGTCTATGCAGACATTGGTGGCGATGCGGTAGAGCCAGGAGCGCACACTGGAGCGACCTTCAAAGCTCTCGGCCTTGCGCCAGGCTCGCAACATGGTCTCCTGCACGGCATCCTCGGCCTCGAAGCCCGAGCCGAGCATGCGGTAGCAGTAGCCGGTCAGCTCCCGGCGGTAGGGCTCCAGGTCAGCGGCAATCGAGGGGGCACTCAGGGCCACAGCACTGGATCCTACTGAGTCGTCACCGAGCAATGTGTCTCTTAGCAACGGTTCCTCAGTGCATACCTGGGGGCGCCGGGCGGTAGACCTGGAGCAGGGCCCCGCTGTCGTAGCGCACCAAGTCGGTCAGCTCGAACGCCAGCTTCTCCCACTGGTCCGGAAACATCGAGGGTCATGAACTCGGTCACAATCAGTTTGCGGATGGACAGACTTCCTTTCGCTCGCAGGGATCACACCACGGGCCGAATCTCGATGGCCCCCCCGGCAACCGCGCACGGGGTGCCGGCGACCAGTCGGACCACCTCGGCCAGATCAACGGTCTCGATGAGCGAGAACCCGACGAGCGGCGCCGGTCCGCTGGCGTAGGGATCGCCGCTGGTGGTGGGCGAGCCGTCCCAGGCTCGCACCACTGTCGGTTCACCTACCACCGCCACCAGGTCGCCCCGCTCTCGCAGGACGTCGTCGTTGGCCAGCAGCTCCTGGCGGCGCCCTTCGGGTAGGGCGACCCAGTCCTTGCCGTCGCCGGCGCCAGGGGTCAGGTCCGGGCCACCACCTCGGCCTGCAGTCGACCCACCAGGTCCTCGACCGACACTCCCCGCTCCGGACGCGGCGCCCCTCGAGCGTTGACCCCCACCGTGCCGGCCGACACGTCGTCGTCCCCCACCACCAGCACGTAGGGCAGCTTCTCCAACTTGGCCCGCCGGATGCGGGCCCCCAACGGCTCCCCCGCGTCTCCCGAGTCCACCCGCAGCCCCTCCGCCCGCAACCGCTCGGCCACCTCCGTGGCATAGGCGGCATGGTCGTCGCGCACCGGCAGCACCCGGGCCTGCACCGGTGCCAGCCAGGTGGGCAGGGCACCGGCGTAGTGCTCCAGCAGCACGCCGAAGAACCGCTCTATGGACCCGAACAGGGCCCGGTGGATCATGTACGGGCGGTGGCGGGTGTTGTCGGCCCCCACATAAGCCAGGTCGAAACGCCCCGGCTCCTGGAAGTCCACCTGCAGGGTGGACATCTGCCAGGCCCGCCCGATGGCGTCCCGCACGTGGATGTCGATCTTGGGGGCGTAAAAGGCTCCCTCTCCCTCGGCCACCTGGTAGGCCACTCCCGCCGCCTCCAAGGCTCGTGCCAGGGCAGCCTCGGCCACTTCCCAATCGGCTATTTCGCCCACGAATTTGTCCGGACGAGTGGAAAGGTCGGCACTGAAGTCCGCGAAGCCGAAGGTCCTCAGCAGTCGCAGCACGAAGGCCAGCAGGCTCACCAGCTCGTCGCCCAACTGCTCGGGGGTGCAGAAGATGTGGGCGTCGTCCTGGGTGAAGCCCCTGGCCCGCATCAGGCCGTGCAGGACGCCCGAGCGCTCGAAGCGGTACACGGTGCCCAGCTCGAACAGGCGCACCGGCAGCTCCTTGTAGGAGCGTTGGCGGTCCCGGTAGATGAGGCAGTGCATGGGGCAGTTCATGGGCTTGGGGTAGTAGGTCGCCCCCTCCATCTCCATGGGCGGGTACATGGCGTCGGCATACCAGCCGAGGTGCCCGGAGGTCTCGAACAGCCCGGCCTTGGCCAGGTGGGGGGTGACCACGAAGTCGTAGCCGGCGGCCTGGTGCTCGGCCCGCGAGTAGTCCTCCATGAGCTTGCGGACCAGGCCCCCCTTGGGGTGGAACACGGCCAGGCCGCCGCCGATCTCGGGCGGGAAGTGGAACAGGTCGAGCTCGGCCCCCAGGCGCCGGTGGTCCCGCCGCTCGGCTTCTTCCAGGCGGTGCAGGTGATCGGCCAGGGCCCGCTCGGACTCCCAGGCGGTGCCGTAGATGCGCTGCAACTGCGGACGGGTCTCGTCGCCTCGCCAGTAGGCGCCGGCCACCCGCGTGAGCTTGAAGGGGCCCAGCCGGGCAGTGGACGGCACATGAGGCCCTCGACACAGATCTGCGAAATTGGCCTTGTTGCGATACACGCTCACCTGCCCACTTGCATCGGTCTCGCCGATACCGGAGATGATCTCGGTCTTGAACGGCTGATCGGCGAAGAGCGAAAGGCCCTCGTCCACAGTGTGCTCCTCGCGGACGAAGGGCTGGGCCTCCTTGATGATCTGACCCATGCGCTCCTCGATGCGGGGCAGGTCCTCGTCGGTGAAGTGGTCTCCGCCAGGGAGAGCGAAGTCGTAATAGAAACCATCCTCAATGGCCGGGCCGATGGCGAAATGGGCCCCCGGCCACAGATCCAGCACGGCCTGGGCCATCACGTGCGCGCTGGAGTGGCGCAGCACCTCCCGCCCGGCCGGCGAGTCGTCGGTGACCACCTCCACGCAGGCCCCGTCGGGGAGGGGCGAGATCAGGTCTGCCTGGTGGCCGTCGATGACGACCGCGACCGCCGCCTTGGCCAGCCGCTTACCGATGGCGGCCGCCAGGTCAGCCCCGGTGGCCCCGTGGTCCAGTTGGCGGGTGGACCCGTCGGGGAGGGTGACGGTGATCTGGTCGGCAATCGATTCGGTGCCCACTCCGCGAGGCTACTGGTGGGGTGTGACTCAGCGCGCCGAGGGCCCCTCGACCGTGTTGCCGGCGACCTCCAGCGGCCTGGTCCAGAGATCGAGAGGGGGCCTCCGACGACGTTGTCAACGAAGCGGGCACCAGACAGATTGCCAACCAAGGCAACCGGACCGCCGATCCGGTTGCCGTTACACGGGCTCATCGAGTTGGTGTCTGCCACCACGACTGCACCCGTGGTGCCCCGGACCGAGAGGCCACCGTCGAGCGTGGAGCCGCAGATGCGCAGTGCGGCCGCTCTCGACGCCGTGACCGGGCCTCGGACCGTTGCGTCCTGCAGGTACAGGCTCCCGCCTGGCTGGACGACGATCGGCCCGTTGATGATGGTCCCAGCCGCTACGCACAGGCTGGTTCCCGCCTTCACCGTCAAAGGGCCGTCTACCTCCGACTTCAGGCAGCTGGACTGGAGGCCAACCGTCAAGATGCTGCGATACAGGGCAGGGTCGGTCTGTCCCACCGTGTACCGGTCGGTGGGGTTGGTTCCAAGTGATGTACCCACGGTTGGCAGGGGCTTGGGCGTCCGGTAGCCGGCGAATGACATGATCAGGTCGCCATTGGCTAGCTGGACCACAGATGGGGAATAGGCACGCCCTGAGTAGTAGGCGGACACTCCGAGCGTCCCACCGGATCTCTGCTGAGCCGCCGAGGCTGCCAGCGTCGGATCGGTGCTGATGACCGGCGTGGGCGTGGACCAGTGCTGGCCATCGCCGGAGGTGGAGTAGAAGATGGCGTGAAACCCGTCGCTGTCACCGTCTGAGCAATAGCCGCCGGCGAAGAACAACCCGAGAGTGCCGTCTGGATTGTGCACGATGGCGCCTCCGGGAGCCACGAAGCGAAGCCCGGTGGCGCTGGTGGGGTCGGCCAGCCCAGTGACGGGGTTGGTAGTCGAGGGGTCATGGAAATGGACGCCATCCACGGTCCAAGCCTGTTGCACGTTGGCATAGTCCTCGTTGTTCTTGAAGAGGCTTGTCGGCTTGTTCTTGCCCTCGCCAATCTTGGCAAGATTCGAGTACGGAGTGACACAGGCACCCGGCGCGCCGACCAGAGAGGACCCGGCGACAGTGCCGCTACCGCCCGTACAGCCAGTCAGCTCGCTGTTTCCACTCGCCCCGGTGCAGGTGACGGCCACGATGGGCCCCGGGTTGGAGTTGGCGCCGGTGCCGAGGTGGACAGTGACTGGGAAGCTGGTGAACCGGCTGGTCGCGGTCACGGGGAGGTTCACGGTCCCACCCAGGGCCAGCGCCGAGGTGGTGCTGGCGGGCGCGAAGTAGTCGAGCTGCTTGTCCACGTACATGACGGTCACCGCGCCTCTGGGTGCCCCCGGGGGCCGATAGCCAGGTACCTGCGCCACCAGGCCGTCCGGGGCCACCAGGCCACTGGTGACCCCGGCACCCGGGGGAATCACCGGATCGGTGCCCACCGATTCCCCGACTCTTGCCGCCGCGGCCGAGGGGTTGGAGGTGACGCATCCCCTGAAGCTGCTCGGAGTGCTGTCCTGGCAGTACATAGGCACTCCACCCACGTAGATACGACCCGGGATCTCGGTGAACCCTGACGTGTCTCCGACATCGATGCTGACCCCAGCCGCGCCAAGCCCGGCCGGCACGGTGGCATTGGCAGTCACGGTGGTGGTGGCGCCGGTGTTGACCGGCTCGCTCGCCGGCAGCCCGGCCAGCGGGTTGGAGGCACGGGGTTGAACCCGGTGGATCAGCAGGCCCGACCCCAACCTGTCAGCCGTGGGCCGATCCAGGGTGTAGAGGAGGGTGGCGGGACCGGTTGCCCCCGTGGTCGGGTCGATGGCAGCAGGGACCTTCAGGGTGAATGGATGTCCCTGCCCATCATCGGTTGTGTCTCTCTACGCGAAACAGCGTGGAACGGCGCCGTCTGACTGGTCGTCCCAGCATGCCACAGACCGCTTTGTGTGAGGTGAATGCTTGAGATCTGGACCAGGACCCAGCCGTGACGAGCCTGTCGAGCGCGCCATGGCCGGTGCCTCACGGCGATGGCCGTCATGGGCGAGCAGCATTGGGTGAGGTCGCCGGTTCGGGGCAACCGCCCCCTTGGGGGCGGCCGGCAGATGGGGACTTGGAGTTCAGCCCACGCCGAAGGCGGGGACGAAGACGTTTCTCGTGTGGACTCAGGCCGCCTGATGGCGCAGGGGATGGCCGGCGCACTCGAGCAGGATCCGGGCCTGATGGTTGACCGCCCGTCGAAAGCCGTGGCCTTGCGCTCGAGGACCTCAATCTTGTTGTTGATCCCCTCAGCGCAGCCCGAACTGGCTCGGCCATGACGATGGAAGTTGAGCCACTCGTTCTCCCAGGCCAACAGGGTCTTCACCGCCGAGCCCAGCTCTGCGTTGCTGGCCATCCAGGCGGTGGCGAAGTCCTCGATGGCCCCCAGGGCCTCCTCGATGCCCTGGGCCTCGTAGATGCGATAGAAGCGCTGGGTCATCTCCCAGACGGCACCCAGCTCGGGGTGGTCGGCCAGGACCTGGGCCAGCATGGCCCCCTGGTCGGCGGTGAGGCGATCCATCCGAGTCACCAGCACATAGCGGGCCTTGAACAGGGCCGGATCATGGGGCTCGCCCAAGCGGGTGCGCTGGGCCTCCCGGCGGGCATCGCAGAGAACCTGACAGAAGTTGCGAGTGACGTGGAAACGGTCCACCACGTGGGCGGCGGTGGGCAGATGGGTGCGGATGGCGGCCCGGTAGCAGTTGGCCATGTCGGTGCAGACCACCTTGACCCCTACTCGCCATTCCCGGGACTGACGGGACAAGAAGGAAGCCAGCACTGCTTCGCAGCGTCCGGGCAACACCGCGATGACCGCCCCGGTCTCGGCGTTGGACACGATGGTGGAGAAGCCGCCTCGGCCCTTGACGAGGGACTTCTCGTCGATGGCCAGGACCCGGACCTTTTGGCGACGACGCTGGAAGAACGCCACCGCGGCCACCTGAATCATCACGGCCATGACCGGTGCCAGCCCAGCTGGTGGCGTCGGGCGGTGGCTGCCACCGTGGAGTCGATCACCTCGGTGACCAGGTGGCGGCGCAGGCGAAGGCTGAGATGGCCCTCCAGGGTCTCGTCGGACTCGGTGGTGGTGGTCCCGCACGCACAGGCGAAGCGCCGCTTGGCGAACACCAGGGTCACCGGCCGGCCCGAGATGGGAAGGTCCCGGACCCTGGTGTCGATGGTCTGATGGACTCGTCGGGTCTTGTGGCCACAGGCCGAGCAGCGCACCCAGCCGGCGATGCGGCCCACGGCTACATGCAGGGCGTGGGGCTCGTCGAGGAGCACCTGGTGGACTTGGATGCCGGGCAGGCCCAGGCGGATGGGCATAACGTCCTTGGCGGTCACGGTGGCCTCCTGACTGGCTCGAATGTCTGTTCGTAACCAGTACAGCCGGCCCCGTGGCCGCTGTGTGGGATTTCCGCCCTCAGCTACCCGAGCGAGTCAACCCCACGACCGCCTCGCCACGTGGTTTCGCGAAGTTCCGGTTGTGTTGCCGTTGGGGCAGACTCCCGCGTTGAACTCGAGGGCCTTGCCAACCACCTTCCACGACCGCCCCCCATCGCTCGAGGTGGCGGCCACCACCGCCTCGTTGGTGTCCTTGGGGCGGTAGTCGAAATAGCCAGTCAACTGCCCATTGGCGGCGGCTGTCAGGTGAAGGAAGTAGTAGGGCTGCATGGGCAGGCTCACACCTGCCGGTTGAGGCACCGGTGGGCCACTCTCGGGGTTGGCGCCCCCGCTCTGGCAGTACCCAGCCAGCGGCCCTGGGCTTCCGGCGAAGCCACTTGGATAGGGTGGGGCCACTCCGGCGGGTGGCTGAGGGCCAGGATAGGTGGACAGATTGGGGTAGGTCACACCACCCGAGGTAAACGTCCCACTGCCTCCTGGGGTATACGTCGGCAGGCTGGCGCTATACGAAGGGGCGAGAGTCAGGTCCCCCTGGGCGAGGGTCCAGGGGCCGCCCGAGACGCGGGCAACCTGGGGAGTGCCGATCTGGTAGGTCGAGGGAGATGCCCCCAACAGCGCCCCGGCCTGGGCCGGGCTGGCCCCGACCCGTGCGGTTCCAAGGGTGGCCGTCACGACCGCGACACCGACGCCCAGTGCCATGGTCATCGCCGACCTGATGGGACCAGGACGTCTCGCATGTCTCTCGCATACGTGATCCCGGCATACACGATTCCGGCCTCCGGGTCGTACGCCTGAGAAAATCCCTCGCCACATAGTCGATCACCCTTCCTGGTGGTCTGTGAACCAGCGCAACCTGACAGTAGGAAAGGCCTTCGAACGACTCGTGAATCCGCAGTGGCCGCCAGGTGATCGGTAGGTGACTTTCTGACGGGAGCCGGCGTTCGAGTGCCCTGTCGGCTCGAACGACCGCGATCAGCCGACCGGGGTGGCAGCCGGCTGGACCCGCCGGAGGGTGTCGGGATCCCCCTCATAACGCAGTCCCTGGGCCCGTGCGTCGTCGAGAGTGACCCGTCCCATGAGGGTACGGATGACCAGCTGGGACGCTCCTTTGAGCCTGGCGTCTGGGTCTCGGGCCTGCCCCGGACGGGCTCTCACGGCGCCGTCGGCGGTCTGCAGGATCATCGCGGTGTCGCCGGCCCGTACCGCGATGGTGACCGGCGACCGTTGTGGGGCGCGGTCGGCGAGGTAGAGGCGGGCGGCCCCGGCGATTATCTGGCTGGCTCGGCTCTCGCGGAACGTCTCGTTGTCACCGGGCTCGCCCAACAACGGGCTGCCCCAGCGGGCCAGCTCCCGGACCACCCCATCGAGAGCCTCGCCCCGCTAGGTCAGGTGGAACAAGGTGGCGGCCACCGGCGGGGGGGCGGCCTCTCGCCAGATGATCCCGCCGGCTTCGAGCTGGCTGAGCCGCTGACCCAACAGGTTGGTGGCAATGCCAGGCAGGCCGTTGAGCAGGTCGGTGTAACGGCAGGCGCCAGCGGCCAGCAGCTCCCTGACGATGAGCAGCGGCCAGCGATCACCGACCACGTCGAGTCTTCGGCACCGACGCCGAAGCCCTAGTGGCCGGGACCACTGGTCGAAGTGACCGGGTGCACTTCGAGGTCTCGGCACAGGTACAGGTGGGGAGCGGGGAGGCGAGTAGGGCCGGTGGTGTTCGGCGGGGTGACCAGGATGGCGGGGTAGCTTGGACAACTCGTCTGGGACCCGGTGGGCACCTCGATCCATTCCACCCCTGCGACCGCACTCCGGCCCGGCTCCAGGGTGACCACGGGCGGAGTGTTGCCGCCCGTTGGCAGGCCACCCTGGTAACCCCGCAGGGTGCGGCTGGCCTGTACCGCCTGCTGGCCCGTCGCAGTCAGGGCATCCACGCCGGGATAGCCGGTGAGCGTGCAGGAAGTGGTGGAGTGGTTGTTCAATGTCACTGAGAACCCGCCGTGGCCCAGAGTGCCGGCGAATGGGCCGGTGCTGACAGTGAGCTCGGCGTCGGTGCAGGCCACCATGGTCGGTTTGACAGGTGTGGTTATCGGGCTTGTATCACTTGAAGGGTCCGCTCATCTCGGGCGGTCGCCACGTAGGGTGGCCTCGGGAGGGACCCTGGCTGTGACGGTATCCGGCTGAGCTTCGGGCTCGTGAAAGAGATCGTCGCCAGGGTC
>JAABUH010000692.1_pt1 | contig 45274 bp, 37 predicted proteins | sample 5559121 | NCBI WGS metagenome assembly JAABUH01 (sample SAMN10711871, study PRJNA513364) | rock metagenome | isolation source: Antarctica rocks | place: Antarctica: Victoria Land, Battleship Promontory nord | collected 2015-12-28
ATAGTGCTTGATCTTTAAAGATAGCTATAACTGAATATTAAGAATACAGAAGAAGATTGATACAAAAGCTTCTATTTATGTAATGTTCAGAGACTGCGCTAGACTTGAAAGAAATGTGTTTGTGACATGAGAAGAATGTGATGTAGATGAACAAGATGTTGATGAAAGAAAAGAGTGTTGAGAAAGAAAAAGAGTGTTGAGTCATATCTGAGTCATATCTGAGTCAAACCTGACTAACTCGCTGATTAGCTCTAATCATTACGCAGAAAACTCGCTAGCGTTCACTGTGAATTGATTAGAACTTCAGTCTTGTTCAGTCTTGATACGCTTGTAACAAGTATCAGTTATCGACAACACGAAAGCAATTATCATAAGCTTTGTCAAAAATCAAATTTGCAAAGAGACGAAATTACAATGATTAAATGTCTGAAAAAGCAGCATCAAGAAGGGAAATCAGTATCGAAAGCACATGTCGAAAGTGAATCTAAGTCAGAAATCACTAAAAGAGCTTAGAAAAATCAATAGACTAACGTTTTCAATCTTTATTCAGCTGAAAATGAGACACAACTATTTCAAGAGCTATTTGCATCGATTATCAGAGAATAAGTTGAACAAATGCTATGAAATATGCAATGCAAGTCAAACGTCAGAGCATTTACTACTAAATTGCAAGCACTATAGATCAGAGCAGATAAAGCTTAAGAAAAAGACTCAGCTCAAAAACACAGATATTATAGTGATGCTGTTCATCATCAAAATCGAAAGAATTGCAACACTAAAGTATTTGAAAAATACTTGAATTGCAACGAGAAAATGATTACTAGAAACGAAAGAGTAGAACGCGAAGAGTGAGAAGAGACGAAGAAAAACGAAAGTACGATCGCGAAAGTTTGAGCGAGAGCGCTTGTATGTGCAAACTATCGATGTGATTGATCAACGAGAAGATATAAAGCAGCAACTTTGATTAGATTACATATAACTTAGCATACATACAGCGTCTAGACAATGTCATAGTCATAGACTGCATGCACTTAATGAAGAAATAAAAAAAATCTATATGTAAATGATACATTGATGAGAAGACTTCATTAAAAGAAGAGAAACACAAGCGAGTTAATAAAGAATGATTGAACTATGCTGTCTGATTAAAAGTGTAGCATATGAACATTTCTGCAAGACATAATCAATTTGCATGAGAAAGATTTCTACAAATAACATGAAACAGATGAATCACATGTCTTACAAGTGCAGTGAGCATCTGCAAGATGTGATATACAATGATGACAATTGTTGATCTTAAGAATCTCACTTCTTCACTGAGTTCTGACTCTTGAATATCTTGATGATAAAATGAATCTTTAGTTGAAAACATCATCTGTATAGTTCAAAAGAATAATAGCATATGTTAATGTGATTAAAGAAGAAATCGACTGCAATATACATGTGTATCGCTGATGAAATGTCTGCAACTCATGCTTAAGAAGTAAACTGTTGAAATTTGAGCAATGAGAGATTTTGCTCATCTTGAACTGTGAATTTGCTGCAAGAAATTATTTCTCGCTAAGAAGAAAATCAGCATAAAGATTATGTCTTATGTATGTTGCATGCAACATATGCAACATATTTTTGATAGATGCAAGAAAACAATCAGAACGCATTTTCTTTTATTAATTAGAATCAAACATTAAATGATTGTGATTGCATATTTATACTAACAATTTATTCAACGTTTACATGACATAAGTTAAATCAAGAGAAGAAAAGAATTATTCAGTACAATTACACTCTATCTTCTCATCATGTGCATCTCTCTTTCATCACATATTTCTTTGCTCAATGAATGACAATCATTGAGCAAGAGAACGCAGTTTTCAATACTACAATCACAAGCATCATGAATGCAATGAAATCAACTTCATGATCGAAGATCAAAGATCAAAGCATCGTTGTATAAAATATCATCAATGAAGAGCAAAGCAAAGATGATGCATCATAATCAAACAGCACAAACACTCTCATCAAGAGTTTACTTAAGCATCACATGCTGAATAAAAGCTATAAATTCATTACTGATAATATAATGTCAATTTTATTGTTTCAATGACGTGAAGTCATCATGTAATCAATGAGTGATTTTCTCTCTCAGAGAGTTTTGTTCATTTGATACACATAGCATAGTTTCTCTCATGAGTTGAACTTAAATTGATGTCATAAGAATGTATGAATTCAAATCAAATCAAATCAAATTAAATTAAATCAATGTTTATTTTCAATCATGATGTTTTACAAAGTTAAAATATTATTATTTTAATTCAATTGTAATTTGTCATGATGAATTAATACATAGAAATTAAATCAGAGACTAAAGTCAGAAATTGAGTTGAAATTCAGATCTGAGTTAGCTCTGAAACTCTGTGACTTTGTCAAGACATCATTTAAATCAAGTCATATCTTCAACTTAATATATCATGAATTATATTATGTTCAACTTGACAATGCTTGATAAACTCTTTATAGTTGATTAATTCTTTTGAGTTATTGAGAACTTCTTAATAATTAACTCTATCATAATATATATTCATTCTGTGTTTGCTTAAAATATCATATTGTCATATCATTTTTATAAATTTCGTTTATTCATTTAATAAACTTAATTATTACAATTTTAATTATTTCAAACTTTTCTTAGAAATGATGATTCAATATTCAAGCATGATAACAGTAATATAATCACAACAAAGTTGCAATGATGACATCTTAATCTTGCAAGACATCATATCAGAAAACGAACGTTGTATAATAGAATCAGAAAGTGAAGAAGCAGAAGATAAATTCTCTCTTGATATTGATGAATAACTGACTTAAGCAATGCTTTAACATGATGAATTGCAAAAGAAACAGAAGTTAACAGTCATTCAATCAAAGATTAAAATTTTGCAAATTGTTGAAATAATAAAGAAAAGTCATTCAACTTTCATTCAAGTCTTCATTGAGAATTTGAATGATTTACACATCATTTTTATAATGTTAACAAAAGCAAAATAAAGTCATCATGAAATTATTTTGCAGAAGTGAAGATTTTTAATGCTCTTGAAGAAGTATCATGATAAAATCATAAGAAAACATAAAGAATGAATTCACGACATCAAAATCTCATTTCAAAATATTTCTTGATATTTTGAAAGAAATGAGAAAAAGATTTTATACTGCATGATTTATCTCAAGAATGAATCAAAGAAGCTTTGATTCAATCATGAAGAAACTATGTTTGCAATTCAGCAGACGTGATTCAATTTTATTAATTTTCTTCTCAATTTAATTGAGAATTCAATGAATTAAAATATAAACATGACTTAGCAGTATGTAAATGCATTGCAACGTTTAAATCAGATAATATGAATGTTTGCAGTTTATCTAAGCACTTTGAAACATCAACTTTTATTGTATAGTGATGAGCATAAGTGAACTCATTTATTCATCAAGTTAAGATCTGAGCTGCACATGATTATTACTAATGTTCAGTCAATCTTTATTACATAAGATGTATTAATTGATTTTATCGCTTGATTGAAAACAAATCTGCAAAAAGAGTACATTTTGTCATTGAAATGATCTCAAAATGAAAACTTGCATGATCAAGACAGAATTAATAAGAAAACTCATTCAAAGTGAAAGAAATCTTATTAATCAACTAGATTTAATTTTTCATTGAAGACAAGCTTACATGCTTCATCACGTTATAGCAAGAATTTGTTCAACATAACATGTTACATATGTAATTGAAAAGATCATTACTTTACTGATTATAAAGATAAAAAGATCAAGAATAGATCAAAAGAATTTGATGTAAATTAAGTATTTATTGATTCAATGTTACATATGAGTAATTTTAAGATTTCAAAAAAAACAAGCTTTTGATGAACACTTCAAATCATTGAGAGAAAAACAAGAAGTTATTTTCATAAAGACTTTTATATATAAAGAACATGTAATTTAGAAAGATCAGAAGATAGAAATGAAGATTTACATGAATATCAATGTCAAGATGAACATGATTAGTCAACATTTTATCATCAAGCAAAGTATGTCATTATTGAATGTTAATCTTTCAAGATTTATTTGAATGAATGATCAGAATGTTTATTGTTATGATGTTTATAAAATGTGTTATCGACTGAGAAACAGTTAAAACATAGAGAAAAAAGATATAAGTATCTTTTATGTTATTGACAAGAAAGAATCTTTCTTGATCTTGAGTATATCAGATATGCAATTCAAGCGTATTCAAATAAACATAATCATAAAAACATGATGTTTCAACATGAATGAGCATGCATTCAAGTTATTCATTGCAGAAGATTTTATGAAAACTCTACAAGATGAGTTTATGATGTATATCTTTATCATGATCAATGTTGTTGAAGAATTGATTATTGAACATTAAGTGAAAGTAATGAATAATGTGATGAATCATATCATAAATGTGTTTAAAACACAAACTTTACTCATTGAATTGAAAGAATATAAAGATGTATTTTTAATAAAAAATGTTAACAAATTGCTTTTGCATGAAATTTATGATCATGCAATTGAAATCACTGCAAAGTCATCATATGAATCATTGTATAATTTATTGAACACAGAGTTAACAATTCTGAGACAGTATTTAAATGATGTTTTAGCGAAAGAATGAATTAAGCACTTCATCAGCTTAATTGAGACATTTATTCTATTCATTTTCAAAAAGAATGATAGTCATTATTTATGCATGAACTATCAAGATCTGAATAAGATCACTGTCAAGAATTATTATTCACTGTCTTTAATTAGTGAAACTTTAAACAAATTCAATCAAGTGAAGCAGTTCATTAAATTGAATTTGAAGAATGCATATCATCATCTCAGAATTCAACATGAAGATGAGTGAAAAATGATGTTTCATACTCATTATGATCACTTCAAATATATGATCATGTTGTTTAATTTAATTAATGTATCTGTCACTTTTCAGACTTATATTTGATTTAATTTAATTTGATTTGATTTGAATTCATACATTCTTGTGACATCGATTTAGACTCAACTCATGAGAAGAACTATGCTATGTGTATTGAATAAACAAAACTCTCTGAGAAAGAAAATCGCTCATTGACTACACAACAACTTCACGTTGTCAAAACAATAAAATTGACACTATGTTATCAATAATGACTTTATAGCTTCTATTCAGCATGTGACGCTTGAGTAAACTCTTACGAGTGTCTGTGCTGTTTGTTGTAACGCATTGTCTTTGCTTTGCTCTTCATTGACGATATTCTATACAACGATGTTTCGATTTGATTCTCGACTTGAAGATGAAAAACGTTTCTTTGCATTCGTGATGCTCATGACTGTAACGCAGAAACTGTGTTCTCTTGCTCAATGATTATCATTCATTGAGCAGAGAAATGTGTGATGAAAGATAAACGTGTATGATGAGAAGATAGAGTGTGATTGTACTGAATAACTCTTTTCTTCTCTTGATTTGACTTATGTCACGTAGATGTTGAATAGATTGTTAGTATAAATGTGCAATCGCAATCGTTTGATGCTTAGCTGATCGATAGTAGAGATGCATTCTCATCACTTTCATGCACTTTCGATTTTTCATGTAGATAGATGTATGACTTGACGTCAAGTAAAGAAGATGAGCTCAAGCTCTCTCAGTATATCAGCGTGATTGACGAATCACTACTTCTTTGAACACATGTAATCACAAACTCAAAACTCATCATCTGATTCATTTATTCTATCTGATATCTTTTCATCAATTACTCGACAACACTGTCAATGTGATGAAGACGTTTCAATATCAACGCAGTCGACGAGTTGCAAATTCTTCGATCACTTGTAGTCACGACTTTCAGACTTTTCATCTGAGTCGACTATTCTACTAGTAGTATCTTTTCATCTCTTACTGACATCGACATGTCATTAATCTTCTTTGTAGATTGATTGTGACTGTTAGAAGAAATGTTGTCACGTAGATAAAAACTCTGCATGACAGTCTTCATGATCACGCAACGTTCTAACATCGTTTGAACTGCGTCGAATTGAGATTTCTTGACTCTTCTGACTTCTATTTGAACACAGAATAGAATCAAAAGATTCGTAGTTAACATCACGTACAGATGAATCTCGTTGTCAATCTTCAGACTTATATTAATAAGATCTTGACAGAACTTTTAAATAACTTTTATGTTATTTATTTGAATGACATTTTAATTTTCTTTGTAAAGAAGATGAATCATGTAAATCACATGAAGTAGATTCTGAAGAGATTAAGAAAGTTCAAGTTATATGCTAGCTTGAAGAAGTGTGCATTCTTCATTATTAAAGTGAATTTTCTAAAATTTATCATATTTACAGAGAACATTTCAATGAATCTAAATAGAATAAACATTATTAAAACATGACTCAGATCAAAGATGTATTGAGAAATACAAGTTTTTCTGAGATTCATTAATTTCTATCGACGTTTTATACATTACTACTTTTAGATAGCAGAGTTTTTAATAGAATTGTTAAGAAATAATGTAAAAGATGTAAAAATTAACTCATTTATATGATTGAATGAAGTGAAACAAGCATTTAATTAGCTTTACAACGTCTTTATGAAAACATTTATATTAAGATACTTTGACTCAGAGTAATATATATGCATCAAGATCAATGTGTTTGATTATGCAGTTGCAAGTATCTTGTTTCATTCAAATGATGAAGATCAGTGATATTCAATTGCATTTTGATTCAGAATGATGATAAATGTTAAAATAAATTATAATATATATGATCAGAAACTTCTAGTCATAGTACTTAGCAATGTTTAAACATTGATGACACTATGTAAAAAACAATTATCATACTGTTGAAGTTCTGACTGATCATAATAATTTAAAGAGTTTTATGAACATTTGAAAGTTAAATAAAAAACAAGTCAGATGAATCATGAAATTGTTGATCTGCAACTTTGAAATAGCATATAAATCAGAAAAAACAAACTCAATTAATGCATCATTGAAATGATCTAACTATAAGAATAAGAAAATTTCTGCAAATCATTTATTATTCACTTTGCAGCGAAAGCTGACTAGAATAGAAAGCTTAAATAACTTTATATTCATAGCAATCAGAGAATTATACTGTATATAAATGATTAATGATGTCAAGAAGATGTTCATTCACAGTATAAGTATAAACAGATACTCAGCAGAACATGTTGAAAGCAAACTGCAAAATAAAATTCATTGATGAACATAAGTGATAAACAATGTTGAGAAAATATTCATTTAGAATGTCAGTGAAAGAAGATATTTAGCGAAACATGTTGAAAGCAGATTGCAAGATAAAATCTACTGTACATAAGTGATTAACGAAGTTAAGAAGATGTCTGTTCACAATGTTAATGAAAACATAAATACATGTTCAGCAATGCATGTCAGAAGTATGCTGCTGAAAGTCATAATTTTAGCAGTGCAAGAAACACATTTAAATGAAGTACATTTCTTAAGAAATAAAATTCTTCAATTTGAGTTTGAAAACTTAAAGAAACATGATGATGAAACGTTAATTCATAAAAATCATAACATAATTAAGAAACAGCTTAATTTTGTTGCTAAAACTGTTGATTGCAAACAACTTATTTTACATGCAATTATCAAAGTATTGATAATTCATGAAATGATATACAACTTTAATAGTAAATTTATAGTCAAGCTCATCAAGATTTTACAGCAAGAAAATGAATTTACTGTAAAGTTAAAAGCAGATGAGATGATGAATATATAAAAGAGTGATGTCAAAGCTTAAATATTAAATAATTAAGAAATGATAAAGTACAACAAAATATTGTATGTTTCAGAAAATCTTTCTGTCAGAGAAGAGTTATTGAAACATCATCATGATAATTTCTTAACGAAGCATTTTGATGTTGACAAGATCAGCGAGTTGTTAAATTGCAAATATTACTGAAAAAGTATGATCAAGAATGTCAAAGAGTATATAAATACTTGTGACATTTGTCAAAGAGTAAAAATGAAACATCATTTATCATATAATAAGTTGAAATTATTATCTCAATTCACAGATTTCTGAAAAGAAATCACTATGAATTTCATAACAGATCTGTCATCTAGTAAATGAAAAGAAGTCATGTATAACTTGATTTTCATGATAGTTGATCATTACATAAAGATGATGCATTATCTGTTTACAAAGAAAACTCTGACTGTTGTAGAGTTAACAAAGTTGTTCTTCAAGAAGATTGCTTTAAGATATAAAATCTCAAATGATATAATCATCAATAAAAATAATTTATTTATCAATGTGTTTTGATCAGAAATCTGCTTTCACATGAAGATAAAATGATGACTAAGCATCATCTTTCATTTGCAAACAGATGATCAGATTGAATGATAAAATCAAATGCTAAAACATTATTTAAGAATGTATTATTTCAATGAGTAAGATAACTGAGCTACACTTTTACTTATAGCTGAATTTATGTATCATCAGATGAAGCATGCTTCGTTGAACTGTAGTCTCTTTAAAATCATGTATGACTATAAATCAATTTTTAACATATATATTAAAAACAATGTTATGAAAGAAGAAGTATCAGCAGCAAAAGAATACATTGAAATGCTGCAAAACATAATAATAATAATAAATTTATACATTCTTGTGACATTGATTAAATTAACTTATGAGAAACTTTATGCTATGTATGTTGAGTGAACAAAATTCTCTGAGATAGAAAATTACTCACTATTTATACAGCTGCTTCACGCAGTTGAAATGACAAGATTAAGACTATGTATCAAATTTGTTCACATTGATTGCACATTAAAGAATGAATGTTCTAGTCACTTTAAATTGCTTCAGAAGCTTCATTTTCATCATCATTCTCACTGCTGCTTTAAGATTTTTCATAATCATGATGATTATTTGATAGTTCAAGAAGTTAACATCACGTAGCATTTTTAATCGCAGATGCGTTCAGTTCAAGCAATGCATGAGTACATGCTTCGTTGTCTGATGACTTTGTTCGCAGTCACATTGCAAGCTATTCATGCTTAAAACATTTCTCAAGTGCAGATAGACATTAAAATCTATGCGTTCAATTCTGATGTAAGTTGCAAGAATGCTTTCAATCTTCTGAAAATCATCACACATCTTTATCATCTTGTTGAATAAATGAAATCTTTGTGCTGAAATTGCATTAATGTTTACAATACATTTCTTGTATTTTTTCCATCATTGCTTTCATTGATCTTTGTGATATAATACTATTGCGATGCTATCGCTTATTGAAATCATCATAGAAAGATCAAATCATTTGCATTTAAACTGCATTCTTACATCTTCTTGAATAAATATATTCAAAAGTACTATTTTCTTGATGATAGAAAAGCGAAAGATAAGATGATTAATTCTTGTCAGTTAAATGTGTATGAGTTTGCATGCTCATTTAATCTCTTGCGTTCTGTCGTTGATTTAACTATGTAATATGACTTTATTCTGCAGCATGTTCAGATGAACATGCAGCAAACTTATATACATTTCGATCTTTAGCATTTTGATGCTTACTCTTTTAAATGCTTTTGCAACATAATGTAAAGTCTGATTTTACAAAGTTTCTAATTTGCATTTCTTGTTTGACAGTTTTTTCTCTTTGTCATGCTGATGTTAGATTGATGCTTCAAATGCAATTTCTGATTTCATTACAGCTGAATACACTTGTTTTACTTTTGTGAAAATTGTTTTTCATATGAAAACTTTTAAATGATTAAGCGTAAGCATTCTTGTGACGTGACTCACTTCTATCTGTCAAAGATGCGTGTCTCATTGCAGTTTCATGTTCAGTTGAATCTTTAAAACTTGCACGTCTGACTTTAACTTAATCATTGAACTTTTTATTTATATATTAATCATTATGTTGAATTTTCTTGATTTTCTAGTGAAATGTATAAACTTATATTTTTCTGATGTGAACGTTGCATCATGAGTTTGAACTCACTTTGCATAAACATCATGTGTTTTGCTCAGTATTTTACAAATTTCTTCAATGAATCTGTCATAAACTAGAATGTTAATATCATTTATGAAGTTAAGCACTTTGATTTCGATTTTCAAATTAAACTTGCGTTGAAAAATAGAAAGAAAATCAATGAAATGAAAGATTTTTAAAATATGTTTGCATTAATCTTGTGTATAATGCTCGCTTGCTCATTGAATATCAACGACATCTCTCTGTTCTTTAGAAAGCTGCATATTCATTCAACTATATAACTTAACATTCTTTTCATTTTCAGCATATACAGTAGTCTGATGTGCAAAACTTGATCAAATACTTTGATGATGTTTAAACTTAGCATGAAGATCACGTACTTGATGTTGCAGTTCACACAATGTGAACTTAATTTACTAGTAGATTTAATGTCAAGATCATAAATTATTTGCATCTTGCTTTCATTTAAGCATTTAAAAGCATGTGATAAATCTTAGTTATGTCATTCAATCTTTTGATCATAATTGACTTTAAAACTTTGCTCATGATATCAAGTAAAGCAATGAATCAATATGTTTTTGAATCAATATAATCACTTTTCTTTGATTTATATAACACTATTATTTAAGTCTTTTTGAACTGCTTCAAGTGATATTTGTGTATCATGCATGCATTGAATAAACTTGTTAACACTGAGATCAATTCTGTAAAATCTGCTTAAAGTGCTTTGTTTGAAATTTCAGAGATGTCTGATGCTTTATTCACTTTTACTCATTTAATTACTTACTTCATCTCATTCTTTGAAATGTGTGAATTTGATGATACTGTTAAAAATATGAATGAATCTGAAATATTGTTGACATCTGCTTATAAAAATGAAGAAAAGAATTTTTCTTGCAGCATCTTGATTTTTTTCTCAAATGTTGTTATCATGTGATCAGTATCATCTTATTTCAATGACAAAAACTGAGAAAGTTTTTTAAATAATTGACTTTCAATTCTGATTTATTTTGCAAAGCATCATATTGATTTCAATGTGTTGCTTAACTCATGCATCTGTGATCTGAAGTGTATACATTTTATTTGTCTGATGATCTTGTTTTTGTGATCATTATATTTCAAATATTCATTTCATGCTTTTAATGTGTTTTATGTTTTTTCTATTGAAAATATGTTGCATACGTTGCATGCAACATACATAAAACATGATCTTTATGCTGATTTTCTTCTTAAATTCAAAAGATCATTCAAAGAGTTTTTCTTACAGCTAGACTGATCGCGTTAAGTCGAGTACTTGAGTTCAAGTCAAGTACTTGACTCAAAAAGTGTTAAGTCGAGTTTTTTTTTTTAAAAAGTGTTGAGTCGAATTGAGAAGTTGAACTCAAGTACTCAAGTCAAGTTAAGAAGCTTGACTCGATAACTTGACTTGAAAACTTGATTCAACTCGACAAGATATTAAATAAATGTAAATAGCTTGATTGAACAGTCTTCATGATTTTCTTCATGACTTTCTATCATGTTTTTCCGTCATGACTTTCTATCAAAGTCAAATGATCTTCATATTTTTTCTTCATGTTTTTCTTCATGTTTCTCTTCATGTTTCTTGTCATGACTTTCTTCATGTTTCTCTTTATGACTTTCTATCAAATGATCTTCATGTTCTTCTTTATGACTTTCTATCAAATGATCTTCATGTTTCTCTTTATGACTTTCTATTAAAAGATAATGCAAAAAGGTAATGCAAAAGTTAAAAATCGGAAAATTTTCTATATTTAACTTTCTTGATGTCAAGCTTAAGTTCTTGACGAATCAAGTCAAGTTGACTCAATTTTCAGTTAAGTCAAGTTACGTCAAGTTGAAAATATGAGCAACTCAACTCAAGTCAAGTTGAAAATGTGAGCAACTCAACTTGATCTCGATTCAAGTTCAAAATGTCAACTTGAAACTCAACTTGATGATCAGTTTACTTACAGCAGATTCACAGTTTAAGATGAACAAGATCTTTCGCTGCTTAAATTTCAACAGTTTACTTCTTAAGCATGAGTCACAGATGTTTCATCAACAATATACATATATATTGCAGTCAATTTCTTCTTTAATTATATCAACATGCATTACTGTTTTCTTAAGTTATACAGATGATGTCTTTGACTAAAGATTGATTCTATCATCAAGACATTTGAAAGTCAGAATTCAGTAAAGAAATGAGATTCTTGAAGTCAACAATCATTATTATTATATATCATGCTTCGCAGATGCTCACTTTGCTTGTAAAGTATGCAACTCATTTATTTCATGTTATTTGTAGAAATTTTTCTCATGCAGATCAATCATATTTTGCAAAGATGTTCATCTGTTACACTTTTAATCAGACAGTGTAGTTCAATCAATTCTTTATTAACTTACTTATGTTTTTCTTTTCTTAATGAAGTCTTTTTATCAACATATCATTTATGTATAGAATACTTATATTTAAACATTTGTTAAACAATATTAATAAAACTTTCAAGTTTGCTTATGTTGAACTTAATGAAACTTGTGAGTTGCTTATGTTGTAGTAACAGACACGCAATCTTAATGAGATTTATATGTAATTAGCATATAGATTTAAAGAATGTTCATGATTCAAGTTCTTTCTGCTAATCATTCTCAACAGATCAAATACAAGAATGTTCTGTCTCAGTTTTCATCATCATAAACGCAGCAACAAGATACTAAATTGAATGATTTTTATAAGCAATTTTTCTCATAGTTCTGCATTCTATTTAACTTTCTCATCTGTATGCAGATTACTTGTAGCATACGCATTGAGATTATCAAGATTTGCAAGATCATGAAAACTTTGCATGTAATTAACATACAGCACTTCATCATCAAGCAGCATTTTGATGTCATTCAAACTTTTGATAATCTTTAAACTTTACTGTAGTTAAACAGTAAATTCATAGTCAGCATTATGTACAAATGAGTTTCATTGCTGATTGCTGCAAAACATATGAAACACGTTAATGCAATGATGATAAAATGCAATTAATGCTCAGACAAAGTACTATAATTAAAAACATAAGTTTAAGTTTTTTAATATTAATGATTTAATTATGTTATCAGCAAAAAATCTGAAGCAGAAGAAGTTAAGCAAGAAGTTATCAAATAAGATGTTAAAACTCTTTCATATATAAGAATTTATAAATAAGCAGACATATTATTTGAGTCTTTCAATCATTTATAAAATTCATTCTGTCTTTCATGTATTTTTCTTAGAATTATATAATCATAGATTAAACAATGATTTTATACTTGAGTATTTCATTCTTAAGCTTATTGATGATGAGCAAGAATGAAAAGTAGAAAAGATTTTACAGAAGTGAAAAAGAAAGAAAATCTTATATTATAAGATACAATGAAAATAATATTCTGTAAAATATAATCAATGAATATTGAGTGAAAATATGAAAAATATCTCGAAGCTTAAAGAAGCTTTCAAAATGAGACTGAAACATAAGCAAAAAGTATAGTTACTCACTTTTAAGCATAAATTCATGATTAGAAAGAAAAAGAATCACTGTATTATGATGATTTTCGCTCTTTAATGAAATGATCACGTAAAGATATTAACACTCAAACAAAAGAAAAAACATAGATAGAAGAAAAAGTGCAGAGACGCAAAACACGCAAAACACGTTCAACATGAAAGCATAATCATCATAAAATCATCACTTCATCAATTATCTTTAATGAAAGATGATTCGATGAAGTTGCAGTTTTCTTCTCATTCATCTTCAAATTTACATTTAAGCATGAAGTGAGTGAATTCAGAATGAGCGAATTCATTTATAAATATATCATGTCAGTTATAAAACTGTAATCAAATGATATTGAAATGCAATAAAATATACAGAATAGCAAAATGCATTGAGCGCATTGCAAGTAATGTCATTAACTGTTATTACTTCTTTCAGCTGCAATCTCTGTACATCAAATGATTTAAACTTACATGTATTGTTTAAACAATCTTTCACATATGTTGCAATCATGAACTTCTTTCTCAATTTCATCTGATTGATTATAAAGATCATAATAATAATTACATAATCATCTTTTGATACAGTCTTGAATATTGTTTTAAGTTGAAAAGACTCATTTAATGTTTAAATGCATACATTTAAAATTTAAAAATTCAAACATAAGTGTTTAATGAATGCATTGAATAAGTTTACTTATTGCAATGCATATGACATCTTTCTTTGTACATCAGATGCAGTATTAATACATCACTTTTGTTGCAAGCATGTCTCATTACTTTGAGTTAGTCTAACATAGATCGTGTTAGACTATCATAGACTAGTACAGAGCTGATGTTGACACGCTAGTGATTTAGCGCGTCTTCGTGAGTATAAGACTCTTGACGTGTTTCATCTTCTTTCTTCTTTAGCTTTGAACTTCTAGTTAGAATACACTCATATGATTCGCTCTATGCAGACTCATAACAACTTTTTCATGAAACTTAACATTGCAGTTTTGCATCATCTTTTCATCATGAAATTTACATGCACATTTTATGCATATTATTTTGTTCAATATTTCAGAAGCATCAACATTTCTTTCACTAATTCTCATGACTGAAAGCTGACAAGAATCAGTAATGACATTTAAATGCTAAGTATACAACTTGTTATGATTCTGATCTAGTTTAACTTTAATCAATATACAATCAACTTTAGCGTGTTGATTGCATATTGATTAAAGCTTGCTCAGTCTCAATCTCAATCTCAATCAACTCAATTAAGTCTAGTGAGTATTTAAGTTAAAAATGATGTCATCGAGTTTTTGCATCATCTGTGTAAGACATCAACTCTTTCAAGTCTAGCGCAGAAATCAGAAATACACATATAATCTACAAGTTCTTTTCTGTAAATACTTTTCTTTCTTAGCATTTATTTACTAGTTAAATGACATTTATATGACTTGCTTTATGCTGACTTCTAACATTAGATAAATGCTCATCAAACTACTCTGCTATCAACGCGTAAATGATACGAAATAATCTACTTCTTTTATTCAGAAAATTCGCAAGAAATTCTTTGAATTTATATCACTTTTAATTCGCAAAAGATTCTTCAAATTTGCACTCATTTATTTATCAGAAAATTCACAAAAGCTTCTTTGAATTTACATCTATCATTACATTATACACACATCTATCATGACATGCAACTTTGAGTCAGTTGAGTCATGATCAGCTCAATTGCTTAAAAGCATTGCAAATAAATGAGTTTTCATGCTATTTATTAATGTTTCAAATGAAGTCGAGAAAGTTGATATTTTATGAAACATGAAGAACAAGAATCAATTGTATCAATGAATCAAGAGTCAGCTCAACAAGATTATTAAGATGTTGAATGAGCTTAAAGCTTAACAAGATTTGACTTTGAAGTGCATTAAGCATTGAATCTTCATGCAGATCAAGCATAACAAGAGATTGAATTAACTAAAGATCAATCATGCATCAATTGACACTTTAGAAGAGATCAACACTCAACTACAAGAAGAAATGTTGATTTTCAAAGAGAAACAACGTCAAGCTAATCAGTTTCAAGCATGAAAAGACATTGAATCATGAGCTGCTATTGAGAATTCTACTCAATGAAAGTTATTCACTTTATTTGAAAATGATCATTACAAATTCTTCAAGTTTTCAAACTCATTTATATTCACTGATGAAGATGAATCAACATGAAACAGCTGAAGAGTCAAGATTGATGACAAGCTTAAGATAAATGTTAATCATTTTGATATTGAGAATATTCATATTGTCTATGTGATATCTAGGCTAAAAGATAATGCTGCTGAACACATTTTCATCAGACGTCATCATGATGTCTCTTACTCATACACATCAACTGACAAGCTATTCAAGTATCTGAAGAAAATATATGATGATTTAAATAAAAATCAAAAGTGTTGTCATAAGTATAATGCTCTGAAACAAATTAACAAGTCTTTCAATGTCTTTTACTTTAAGTTCATGAAGCTATTCAACTATCTCAACTACAATAATTGCACTCTGATGAATGATCTTCAGAATAAAATCAATAATTGCTTACAGAATGCTTTATCAATTTGTCTCAAGAATTTTGTCTTGCTCACTCATTTAAAGAACTTTCTTTAAGATATGAATAATAAACAGTGAGTCAACTATCAGTTACGCAGCAAGTGATGAATCATCAAACTCACTGCAGTATCTGACAAATGTGTAATTCTCTCGTCAGCACTATCAATCTTAATAATTAATTATGTTAAACTCATCATCTTTTTTACTCTTGAATCTGATCAAGCGAGAATGCTTATCATCTGCTATACATGCAAGATTTTGAGTTACTTATTCAAGAACTGCTCTCAGTTAAACAAGATCAGCACTTCAACATCTCATGCTTTCATCTTTCATTTACATGAAATCATCATTCTTAAGAATAAAGAGAATGAGAAAATGTTTATTGAGAATGATGAGACAAAAAACTAGTGACTTTCATCAAAGATGCAATGAAAGACGTGTTAATTTCTTCAATGATGAGCATGTCAGATGATTCTTTTGCTTCAGAATCTTTAACTATTGAATATATACTTTCTAGCAATGAAATTAATTATTCATTAAAGTCATTGATTGACACTGAAGCTGCTGACTATTCATTCATTGATGAAGTGATTGCACAAATTGTTTATGATCAGTTGCAAATTGAGTTTCGGACTTTGATCAAAGCAAAGTCAATACAAGAATTCAATGATCATTATGCAAAAAAACTCATTACTCATGTCATTTATTTGAATTCAATGATTCAAGATCATACAATAGACATTGCTTTTATGTTGATCACTCAATTAAAACAACATCAAATGATTTTAGAAAAAACATGAATGAACAAAATCAATTTAGTGATAAACATGTAAATTAACTTTCTTCAATTTTCAAATTTCAATCATTACTTAAAATTGATTATTCTACTTTCAAGTAATAAAATAATATTGAAACAGAAGAGCTTAACTTTTACTCATATATTAAAGAGATTTTTCACTTCTGTTACATCTCAATCTAGTCAAAAATCATTCTCTTTCAATCAGTTTAATGAAAAGTCAGTAAAATTAATTGAACAGTTAAAATTGCATGATGCAACTTTAATTAACATCAAAATTTTCAAATCATTCTTTGATTCAATGAACATTGCAATGATAGAAGCTGCTGCTTATAAAATGCTAGTCAAATGCGTTAATGTAAACATTTTTGCTGTTATCATCTCTGAAATCAATCGACTCATAAGTACAGTTGAGAATAAGTTCAAAAATATAAATCTGCATAAACTCTTTCACGTCAAGATTCTTGAGCAGATCAAAGTCAAGCTTCTCTTCAAGTATCATGACTATTTAAATGTCTTCAATCAAGCAATGATCAATCAGCTATCATCTTATCATTTCTATAATTACAAAGTTGAATTGATTGACGAAAAAACATCTTCTTGAAGCAGACTTTATAAGATGTTTGACTACAAACTTCAAAAGATAAAAGAGTATCTGATTAAACATTTGAACAAAGAATTTATTTTCTCAAGCTTCGTTTTCTACGTCTCACTCATCTTGTTCATTAAAAAGAAAGATAATAGCTTGCGTTTCTGTGTAAACTATAGAAAGCTCAATGCTTTGATTAAATGAAATCACTATTCTTTGTCATTGATAGATGAGACTTTCACTCATATACAAAAAAGCAAGTATCTGACTCAATTGAACATAATTATCACATTCAACAAACTATGCATGCACTTAAACAGCGAGAATTTGACTATCTTTATTATCTTCTTCAATTCATACAAATATCATGTAATGCTCTTTGATTTAATCAACGAATCTATTTTCTATTAGCATTATATGAATGACGTGTTGTTTGAATATCTACATCAGTTTTGTCAGATTTATTTAAATGACATTATCATTTATAGCAAGACTCTGAAAGAGCACAAACAATATGTATGATTGATTTTACAGAGATTACAAGAGACTGATCTACAGATAGACATAAACAAATGCAAGTTTCATGTGCAAGAGATTATCTTTCTAGAACTATTAATATTCATCAAGAAATTAAAGATGAATTCTTGAAAGATACAGATGATCATTGAATGATCTACTTTCATCAATCTCATTCAGATACAATTCTTCATCAACTTTTATAATTTCTATCAACGTTTTATTAAGAACTTCTTGAAGATTGTTCATTTTATGATTCAACTTACTCAAAAGAAAATCATATTTGAATGAAATCAGATCTGTCAGATGATGTTCAATCATATGAAGAAGTGCATGATTAAGACTTCAATACTTCGTCATTTTAATCAAATTTGCAAAACAATTCTTGAAATTAACTCATTTAACTACGTCAATGATGAAGTTCTATCTCAGTATGATGACAAGAAAACATTACATTCTGTTGTCTTTTATAGCAAGAATCTGTCTTTTGCTGAATGCAACTACAAGATATATAATAAGAAACTGCTGATCATCATTCAAGCATTTAAGCATTGATGATCTGAGCTGAAGCTGACTGATATTTCTATCAAAGTCTTCATTGATCATCAAGTGCTAACGTCATTGATGAAGAATAAAGAACTTAGTAGATGACAGATGCATTGAGTATAAAAGCTCATTGATTTCAACTTCAAGATAATGTATTGATCTGATAAACAGAATATCAAGATCAATGCATTAGCTTGTTAAGTTGATATCATGCTCAGAGATTTCAAGAATGAGCACTGTCATTATCTGTTAAAGATCGACATAAAGCAAGTCATATGAATGTCATTTAACTAATAGATAAATGCTAAGAAAGAAAAGTATCTATAGAAAAGAACTTATCTTTTATGTATGTTTCTCAGCTCTGTGTTAAACTTGAAAGAATTGACGTCTTACACATATGATGCAGAGTTTTAATGACATCACTTCTAGCTTGAATGCTCACTAAGCTTGATTAGAATGAGATCAAGATAAAGATTAGTTAAAGAATAAACAAAGACTAAAATCATAACATTACTTCTCTTCTTTGACTATTCATGTTCGCATGAATGTTGTTTCTTAATGCGCTTTTCTTGAATATTTGATATGAAAGTCATTAATCATCTCTTGAGCGTTCATAAATTCATCATTGTCAGCGTTATATCAGTTGAAATCATTGTCATAACTCTTTCATTTAATTTAATATTGAAATCATCTTCAATATCATCAAAAGTTCAATATATTGTTGATCTTTCATTCATTCTCATTGTTTATCACTATTGATCTCAAGAATTCATTCTTCTGATCAGACAGAGATTCATCAACAACAGAATGAAGAAGCTCTGAATGAAATACATCATGTATATGCATAGTTTCTGATAGTTTTAATTCATAGAAAAAGTCAACAGAGTCTGTGATCTTAAATGAATTGAGCATCTTGTCATTCAGCTTTTTGAAAAGTCTTGCTGTAACAATGTTTCATTCATTCAGAAATATCTTTGATTCAATTTTGTAATTGATCTTCTTTCTATGCTTGTTAGCTTGTTTCATCATTCATTCTCATGTTTTAATCAGAGCTTTGTAAGCAAAGATTAACGTCTTATTCATGTGATTGAATATATCTTCAACTCTGATGATCTGCAAGCATTCGTGAGTGCTTTCATATTCAATGATGTCAGAATCAAAGCTCATACAAGAATGAAAGTTCTTATTCATGAAGAAGAGAATCAAGAAGATGATTGAAAACAAGATGTTATTGTTGATAAACTTGATCATAAGCAATCACTTGAATCAGTCATTCTGCATGTACAAACAGAAGAAATAAAGATATCTTTCAACATTCTGATTGACTCATTCGCTTTAATCATTGATCTGAGAATAATAAATAATGAATAATTGAAGAGAAATGCTCAGTCATTTGTAAAGAAACTTTCAGAGAATGAAAGTGAACTGAGTATCTTGATCGAATACAATGAAGCTTGATAAATCATGAGTTTAATATACTCACTGAATTAACATCTCAGCTGTTCTTTCAACTGTGATATCTTCATCATTAATGATGCAAAAAATATAATGTCTTTCTTTTAACAATTTGCAAATGACAGTCAGAATAACGTTGTAGTTGTATGAATCAGATAAATCAATAATGAAGTTCATAACTATGTCTTGTCATTGCTGTTCAAGTATGAGTAAAGAATGTAGCAGTTCATTTGATTTATCTTTAAATGTCTTTGAACATTGACAGATATAACAGTTTCAAATATAATGATTTATTGTCTTTCATATGAATGATCAATAGTAGTTTCGTTTTATGATTTTCATAGTTCTAAGAATATCAGAATGATTCATCGATGACTGATCATGTACTTCACGAATCAGATTCATTTGTAGAAGTTTATTGAACAAGATTCATAACTGATTATCATGATACAAGATTTTCTTCTGAACATAACAATTCTTCAATTTGATATCTTCAAATTGTATTTCATCTCTTGCTATTGCTTCATGAAGTAATGTACAATTCTCATCAATTCTATTAATCTCAAGAATTTGTTTATAGATTAATTTGCTGATGTTCTTCTTTAGATCAGCAATCTTCATTCAATTCAACGTCAGAATAGTGATTCATTGATATTCAATGCATTCATCATTGAAATCTCTGAGCAAGACGTTGACTTAATGAGTTAATGCATTGATCTTGATGTTCTGCTTGTCAGATCAATACATTATCTTGAAGTTGAAGTCAATGAGATTTTGTACTCAGCGCATTTATTGTTTGCTTAGCTCTTTGTCTTTCATCAATGAGATGAGCGCTTGATGATCAATGAACATCTTGATAGAAATGTCAGTTAACTTCAGTTTGAATCATCAATGTTTAAATGCTTAAATGATGATTAGCAGTTCTTTATCATATATTTCGTAGTTGCACTCAGCAGAAGACATATTCTTACTATAAAAGATCATCAAGTGTAGTATTTTCTTATCATCATATTGAGATAGAACTTCATCATTGATGTAGTTAAATGAATTGATTTCAAGAATGATTTTGCAAGTTTAATCAAAGTGACGAAGTATTGAAGTCTTGATCATATGTCTCTTTATATGATTGAATGTTGTCTGATGTTACGAGCATATCAAGACTGAACAAGGCTGAAGCTTTAATCAATTCGCAGTGAACGCTAGCGAGTTCTCTGCATAATGATTAGAACTAATCAGCGAGTTAGTCAGGTTTTGTCACGATCCTAGCCTTGCCAGGCTCAGCCGTCTAGCCTTACCAGGCCTATCCTCGCTCCGTCACCTTGACTAGTCCCTATTGGGCCTAGCGTCGGCTGAGGAACACACATATGTAGCCAGCTTCTTTCCCGTAGCTACCTTTCTTCCTTAGCATTTATCTTCTAGTTAAATGACACCCCTATCTGACTCGCTCTAGGCAGGCCCCTAACATTAGATAAATGCTCACCATCTACTATTCTGCTATCGACGAATAGACGATACGAAACAACCTATTCAGTAAGGAAAATTTGCAAGAGATTCTTCAAATTTGCACCATCATTTTAGATCGCAAGGGATTCTTCGGTTCTACACTCATTTTCACCATTCTATTCGCAAGAGATTCTTCGGATAAAGCACTCAATTATTACCTGAAATTCACAAGAGATTCTTTGAATTTTCACTCATCAAAAAACATCAATTCAAAACATCAATCCCTCACCTACTCTTACCTCAACAACTTCTACCTTCTCTCATCATGACACGCGACGTCGAGTCAGTCGAGTCCCGAACAACTCGCCTGCTTAGAAGCACTGTCAATAGAAGAGTTTCACTTCTACCCATCGATGCTTCAGCCAAAGCTGAGGAAGCTGCCACCTCATGAAACATAAACATCGAAGAACAACTGTTTCATTGAGTCAGCAATCAATTCGACGAAGTCATCAATATGCTGAACGAGCTTCGAAGTCAGCGAGACTTGACTCTACAACTCAATGAACACTGACTTCTCGTACAAGACGATCACAAAAAGAGAGCGAAACAACTAGAAGTCGCTTTTGATAAAAATGATGAGCTAGAGAAAAAGATCAACCAGCTACAAGGCGAGCGATTGAACTCCAGAGCGAAACAACGTCAAGCTGATCGGCCTATGCCCCGTCAAGATACTCAGTCAGCTGAACAACGAGCCAATCAGAAAGAAGCTTCGATTCGCCGCTCTGAAGTTGAACGAAGCTCGACTTTCGAAGCTCGCTCTCAACGAGAATCTTCTACTCTATCTGGTAACGAAAACGGGAATGATCATCACAAGTTCGTCAAGCTTCCGAATTCACCCATCTTCATCGAAACAGATGATTCTATCTGAAAGACATGAAACATCAAAATAGCTGACAAGCTCGATGTCAACGCGAATCATTATTCTACTGAAAAGATTCGTATTGCCTATGTGATTTCCAGACTAGAAGGCAATGCTGATCAGCAAATCTATGCAAAGCGTCGTGTTGACGCTTTCTCACTCTATCAATCACTATCAGAGCTACTGAAACATCTGAAAGAAATTTACGAAGATCAGAACCTGATTCGAAAGTGTCGTCGCGAATACGTCGCTCTGAAGCAGCTCAACAAGTCCTTCAGCTCTTTCTATTCAGAATTCACTAGAATATTCAGCTTTTTGAACTACGACAATGTCACTCTGATGAACGACATTCAGGATAAAATCAACAATCGCCTTCAGAACGCGTTGTCAGTTTGTCTCATAGAGTTTAGCTCGCTTGATAAGCTCAAGACCTTTCTTCAAGATGTGAATAACAAACAACGAGTCAATTACCAGCTACGTGACGAGCAACGAACAGTCAAATCGATAGCAGCTTCGGAAAAACGTTTTGTTCCTTCGTCGACACCAGCTTCAATCTCGACTACTAGCTATGTTCGGCTCGCTACTTTTTCCACCCCCGAATCTGAACGACCAAGAATGTCAATCATCTGCTTCAACTGTAAAGTATCGAATCATCTTTCAAAGGACTGCTCTCATCTGAAGGCTAGTACTTCGGCATCTCGTGCATTCACCCCTCGCCTCAATGAGATCGTCATGCCGAAAGAAGAGAAGAAATTATTTACAGAGAAATCGAAGAATGAGGCAAAAAACTAGTGACTTTCATCAAAGGCGCGATGAAAGATGTGTTAATTTCTTCAACAACGAGCAGCTCAAATGATCTCTTTGCTTCGAAACCTTTGACTACTGAATGTGTACTATCTAGCAATGAAATTAGTTACTCATTAAAGTCATTGGTTGACACTGAAGCAGCTGACTATTCGTTCATTGATGAATTAATCGCGCAGAATGTTTGTGATCATTTGCAAATCGAATCTTTATCTTTAACCAAGCTCAAACCAATAAGGGGATTCGATGATCATTATGCAAAAAAGCTCATTACTCATGCGATTTATTCGAATCTAACTGTTCAAGATCATATAAAACGTTTCGTCTCTATGCTGATCACCCGATTAGATCAACATCAGATGATTCTTGAAAAAACATGAATGAATAAGATCGAGGTGACTATTGATATGAAAGACGATCGCCTTCAATTTTCTAGTTTCGAAGCTCATATCAAAGGTTCTACCAAAGCTCATTCGGCTGTTCTTTCGAGCAAGAAAATCGCGATAGAACAGAAGAGTTCGACCTCTACTCAAATACTAAAGAGGTCTACTTCTTCTGTCGTCACTCGACTCAGCGAGAAGTCATCTTCATTCAGTAAAATCGTGAAACCATCTAATTCAGTCAACTTCGCTTCGTCTTCCGATTCAATGAACATAGCAATGATAGAGGCTGCAGCATATAGATCACTAGTCAAACGGTCGGATGTGACTACTTTCGCGATCATCGTCACGAAAATCGATCGGCTTCTAAAAACAGCTAGAAATAAACTCGAAGATGTAAATCTACAAGAGCTTTCACACGAAGAGACCTTGAAAGAAGTCAAAGCTAAGCTTTCTTCGAAATATCATGATTATCTAGACGTGTTTGACCGAGCGATGACTGATCAACTATTCTCTCATCGCTTCTATGATCATAAAATTGAGTTGATCGACGAGAGAACATCTTCTCGAAGTCGCCTCTATCATATGTCTGACTACAAGCTTCAAAAGGTGAAGAATTACCTGATCGAGCATCTGAATAAAGGCTTTATATCTTCTAGCTCAGCTTCATACGCTTCGCTCATACTATTCGTCGAAAAGAAAGACGATAGCTTGCGTTTCTGTGTAGACTACAGAAAGCTCAATGCTTTGATCAAACGAAATCGCTATCTCTTATCGCTAATAGACGAAACTCTCGCTCGTATTCAAGATAGCAGATATCTGACTCGATTGAACATCATTGTCGTCTTCAACAAACTGCGTATGCATTCGAGCAGCGAAGATTTGACTATCTTTATCACCTCTTTTGATTTCTACAAATATCACGTGATGTCTTTTGAATTAATCAACGACTCGACTTTCTATCAACACTATATGAACGACGTGTTATTTGACTATCTTCATCAGTTTTGTCAGATCTATCTAGATGACATTATCATCTACAGCAAAACACTGAAGAAACATAAGCGACACGTACGATTAGTTCTACATAGACTACGAGAGACTGATCTTCAGATGAATATAAACAAATGCGAGTTTCATGTTCAGAAGATCTTCTTTCTGAGACTATTGCTATTCATTGAAGAACTAAAGATGAATCTCAGAAAAGTACAAGCAGTAGTCGAATGATCTACTTCTACAAACCTCACTCAGATGCAGTTCTTCGTCGACTTCTGCAATTTCTATCGACGTTTTATAAAGAACTTTTCGAAGATTGTTCGTTCTCTGATTCAACTAACTCAAAAAGAGATGATATTTGAATGAGATCAAGCTTGTCAAACGATCTTTGATCATATGAAGAAACGAATGACTGAAGTCTCTATTCTTCGTCATTTTGATCAGAATAGAAAGACTATTCTTGAAACAGACTCATTCGACTACGTCAACGATGACATACTTTCTCAGTATGACGACGAAGAAACATTGCATCCGATGATCTACTACAGCAAGAACCTGAGCCTCGCTGAGTGCAATTACGAGATCTATGACAAGAAACTACTAGCAATCATTCGTGTCTTCGAGCATTGACGACCTGAGCTGAAATTGACTGAGCTATTCATCAAGATGTTCACTAATCACCAAGCTTTAACGTCATTAATGAAAGATAAAGAGCTAAGTAGACGTTAAATGCGCTGAGTACAAAAGCTCGTCGACTTCAACTTCAAAATCATGTATCGCTCAGGCAAACAAAACATCAAAGTCGATGCATTGACTCGTCGAGTCGATTCAGTTCCTAGAAGCCCCGAGAATGAACGATGTCGCTATCAGCGAACTACGATTCTCACGTCGAATCGGATGAAAATCGCTGATCTAGAAGAGAAAGAGAACGATGAACCAATTTATCGATTGATTCTAGAAGCTAACAGAATCAACGAGAATTGTATTCTACTTCGTGAAGTCGTATTAAAAGATGAAGCTCAATACGAAGATACTAAATTAAGGAATTGTCGAGTTCAGAACGAAATACTATATCGAGATGATCTTCTATGAGTCCCTTCGATGAGCACCTTCAAATGAAGCTAATTCGAGAAGTTCACGATCAATCTTCTATTGATCATTCCGGAATTCTCAGAACGATGAAGATCATAAGAAGATACTACTATTGATCTTCAATGCGGAAGACAATAGATCAATATATTCAAAACTGCTACATTTGTCAGCGATCAAAGACTTCTCGAAATAAATTCAATGAACTACTACATTCTCTATTCATACTCGAACAGCGATGAAAGAACATAGTCATGAATTTCATCATCGACTTATCTTCTTCGAAAGGCAAAAACGTCATACTAACAGTGATATGTAGACTGTCAAAAAAACGACATTATATTTCTTGCTTCACTGATGACGAGAAGATCACAGCAGAAAAAACAGCTGAGCTAATGCTTCAGTGAATATATCGAATACACGATTTACTCGATTTCATTATTTCGAACCGAGACTCTCAATTTACCTTCATTCTATGAAAGTCGCTTTGCAAAAGGCTAGGCATTAACCTTCGACTCTTCACAGCCTACCATTCTCAGATCGACGGTCAAAGTGAACGAGTCAATCAGAACGTCGAAAGGTACCTTCGATTCTTCTGTTCGTACATGCAGAATGACTGGGCTAAGCTACTACTCATGATCGAGTTCGTCGACAATAATGCTCTGTTCTCAGTCATCTTCTCGATCTCTTTCTTCCTAAACAAAGACTTTCATCCTCGTATGAGCTTTGAACTCGATGTCATCGAATATGAAAGTTCCCGTGAACGCTTGCAGACGGCTAAAGCCGAGAATATATCTGAAAATATGAACAAAACACTGAAGTTTGCTCGCGAGTCGCTAGTCAAAACACGGGAACAAATGATGAAACAAGTCAATAAGCATAGAAAAGAAGTTGATTACGAGGCCGAATCAAAGATGTTCCTGAATGAAAGAAACATCGTTACAGCGAGACCTTTCAAGAAGCTAGATGACAAAATGCTCGATTCTTTCACCAATCTAGATCTCGTCGACTCTTCATATAAACTGGAATTATCAGAGTCTATGCGTGTTCATGATGTATTTCATTCTGACCTGCTTCGCTCTGCCGTCGACGACCTCTTGCCTGGTCAAAAGAACGAACCCTCAGATTCAATAGTGGTAAACGACGAAGACGAGTGGGAAATCGATGATATATTGAATTCCCGTTGGTATCGAAGACGGCTTCAGTATAGGGTCAAATGAAATGACTATGACAATGATCTCAATTGATACAACGTTGATGACGACGAATTTATGAACGCTCAGAAGATCGTTGACGATTTTCATATTCAATACCCGAACAAATCGCGCTAATCGACAATTCAACCAATCACGATTTAACAGACCTGAGCCTGTGAAATCATGATTGGGCAATCAATCGAGCCGAGCAGGAAATACATTCATGCGGACATGAATCGTCGAAGGGGGGGGGGTAATGTCACGATCCTAGTCTTGCCAGGCTCAGCCTTCTAGCCTTATCAGGACTATTCTCGCTTCGTCACCTTGACTAGTCCCTATTGGGCCTAGCGTCGGCTGAGAAACACACATATATAGCCAGCTTCTTTCCCGTAGCTACCTTTCTTCCTTAGCATTTATCTTCTAGTTAAATGACACCCCTATCTGACTCGCTCTAGGCAGGCCCCTAACAGGTTTGACTCAGATATGACTCAGATATGACTCAGATATGACTCAGATATGACTCAACACTCTTTTTCTTTCTCAACATTCTTTTCTTTCATCAACATGTTGTTCATCTACATCACATTCTTCTCGTGTCAGAAACACATCTCTTTCAAGCCTAGCGCAGTCTCTGAACATTACATAAATAAAAGCTTTTGTATCAATCTTCTTCTGTATTCTTAATATTCAGTTATAGCTATCTCTAAAGATCAAGCACTATCAATTCTGATCTTCATTGATTGTATCACTTAGACACGATTCTGACATTATATTAAAAATTCGTTAATCACACGATACTGATCTCATTACTCATTCAACATACTCGTCTAGACAGAATGAGTCTAAAGAAATTCATTTATCTGATGATCAACGATAATCAAAAGATAGAACAACACTAGAAAGTTGAATAGAATCAACGACGAGACTGTTTGAATTGCTAGACTACTTATTGCTCATTAAGTACGCAAAGTTCACTCGATTACGAGAATCACAATAAAGAATCTTCGTGAATTGCTCAAGAATCAAATCAATCGATAGATTCAACGATAAAGAATCTTCGTTGTTTGCTAGAGAATCAATCAAATCAACAAACATACAAATCTCATCTTCTTTGTTGAAGATTAAACATCATTCTATACATCTTTCTTCTTCAATCGTCGAGCATCATCATTCATTTGATTCTCTTTTCAAACAAATCTCATCATGCTTAGTCATTCATCTACTGAAAAGCGTTTCGAAGAATTTCAAAATCGTTTCTCTCAAATTTCTGATGCTGATTCATTGAAATCACGAACGAAATCATCAAGTGCTGCATCATTCATTCATGAAGATGACGAATCATTTGCTGAAACGATAATATTCTTCATGTTCTACGAAATCTGAAAGACTTAAAGTCTAGCTCTTGATGAAGAAACAGATCGACTCTACAAGTTAGATAAACAACAAGAAGACGAAATCAAAGAGTTGAAGACTAGACTTCAAGCTAAAGAAATCACTTCTTCTGATTTCATCTACTTTGAGCGTTCTAGATCTCAAAAAATATCTGATTCTTCGCTGTTTACTGATGAAAAGAACTTTACTTGAAAGAACTGATACGAAAAAATTCAGAATAAACTAGAGATCAACGTCGATCTCTTTTCTAATGAATGAGTCAAATTGAGCTATATACATTCTAGATTATTCGATGACGCAGCTGAGATCACTTAAGCTAGACGCGAACGTGACTATGTTAATCTTTATAGAATCGTCGATGATCTTTTGAAAGAGCTAACTCAGTTGTTCAATGATTTGAATAAGAAAGTCAACTTTCGTAGAGAATACTACAACTTGATTCAGAGATTCAAGAAATTCAATGAATTCTATACTCAGTTTCAACGTCTATCTTTCTATCTAGACTATCACAAGAAGCAACTGATCGTTGATTTGAAAGATAAAATACATTCTCGTCTTCAATTCATTTGAGTAAATCAACTAGTTCAATCTGATTCTTTAAAAGAAATTCGTTTCTATCTGATTTATTTGAATAATGATCAGCGAGTCATTTGAAAGATCAAGAACAAGATCAAACGCGTTAATGATTTTTCTAAGACTATCTTTCATAGAGCGACTGTTATCACTCAGTCAGTTGATCATTCGAAGTCTGATCAGCTAAAGTCGCGCGACGCGATTTTAACTAGCGTCAAAGAAGCAAATATTCTAGTCGAAAGCTGTTTCATATGTCATAAATCAGATCATAGCTCTAAAGAGTGTTTCGATCAATCTACTAGAATTAATGCAGTGAACAATGAATATGATCGCTTCGATTTCGATTCGAATTTCGATTCAAAAAACTAGTCATTTCTTCAAAAGTCATCAAAGAGATAGAGATTATATCTTCGTGCAAACTAGACAAAATTATATTGAAAGAAAATTACTTTGAAAAGTCGTTTCTAATTGACACTCATCTCATCTCTCAAAATCGATCTTTCAGTCTTTGTTCTCTAATAGACAGTGATTCAGTCATTTACATGATCATACATTCTAATCTAGTCGATAAAGTATGCAAGAAACTGAAAATTCAATCTATATCACTGATAAAAGAGAAGCTAATAAGAGATTATGATGAAAAGATATTTAAAAAGATCATCACTCATAAAATTCTACTCAATATCATCATCGAAAGTCATAAGAAATTGACTGTATCAATGTTGATAGTTGATATTGATCATTATGAAGGCATATTGAGTAAGCTCTGAATGAACAAAAACGAAATATTACTGAATATGCGAAACAACGTCATTGTTTTTTCGAATCAATTGAATACTTCTATTTCGATTTTTTCGATTTCTCTTCATTCAAAGCACTCAAGTTGATCGCGATCATCTTCGTTCTCTTCAATCATTCAGACTAAGACTTCTATGATGCTCAAACGACTTGTTCGAAAAGAGTCATTCTCAATTCAAAGCATAAACGCAGCTTTGTTCAAAACACTGTTGAATCATTCAAAGAAAGACAAGATCGAAGTCTTTGCTTTATTCATGACGAACATCAATAGAGAAATCACGTACAATATTCAGTGCAATTTGAACGCTTTAAACGTCTCTTCAATCAATGAAATGACTCAGAATTTGAAAGATATTAAAGCAAAGCTGTCATCAAAATATCATGAGTTTCTAAATGTTTTTGATCAAGCTCAATCGAATAAACTGCTCTCTCATCGCTTCTACAATCATAAAATCGAGCTCATCAGTGATTCAATGCTTTCTTGCTGTCGAGTTTATTGAATGTTCTCTGTCAAACTTCTGAAAGTAAAGAAGTACTTAAACGAGAATCTATCGAAGAAATTCATCACTTCTAGTCAGACTCTCTATTTCTTTCTCGTTCTATTCATTCTCAAAGCAAATAAAGATCTTCGATTCTGCATGAACTATCAAAAGCTAAATGTCATTTTCAAAAGAAATAGATATTCTCTATCGCTGATAAACGAGATCATTGATAAAATAGTGAGTTGCAAGCATCTGACTAGATTGAACATCATATCAGCATTCAACAAACTTTGAATGCATCTCAATAACAAGAATTACATCACTTTTATCACTGCTTTAGAAGCATATAAATACAAGATGTTATCATTCAAACTGACTAATGAATCAATCTTCTTTCAGCAATATATGAATGACGTTTTATGAGACTTTCTGAACGACTTTTGTCAAGTCTATCTAGATGACATTCTCATCTATAGCAAAACGAGAAAGAAACATAGAGATCACGTCAAACTAGTATTGAGTCGACTACGCGAAGCTGAACTGCAGATAGATATTCGAAAGTGCGAATTCGATGTAGAAGAGACTGTCTTTCTAGAAGTCATCGTATCAGAACTAGACCTTCGTATGAATCTCAGCAAAGTGACAGTCATAGTCAGCTGAATCACTTTGATCAATCTAAAAGAAATTCAGAGCTTCGTGCAATTTGTTAACTTCTATCGCCGTTTCATTAAGAACTTCTCGAAGCTAGTCAAACCGTTCACTCAGCTGACTAGAAAGAACACGTCTTTTGTTTGAAACGAGATCTGTGTTCAAGTCTTTGACAATCTAAAGAAGCAAGTCAGCTCAATCTCAGTACTTCGTCACTTCGATTTCAAACGACAAGCTATTCTGAATATTGATGCTTCGAACTATGTAAAAGATGAAATACTATCTCAGTACGATGATGAGAAAGTTCTTCATTCGATGATCTTCTACAGTAAAAGCATGATTTTCGCTGAAATCAATTATCACATTTATGACAAGAAATTGCTAGTCATTATTTGATGCTTTGAACATTGACGACTCGAGCTGAAATGCATTGAACTACTCATTCAGATGTTCATCAATCATCAGACTTTGAAGATCTTCATGAAAAACAAACAGTTAAGTCGACAACAAGTCAACTATCTGAACATTCTATCGAAGTTCAACTTTCAGATCATCTTTAGATCAGGCAAAATGAACACTAAAATCGATGCTTTAATCAGAATGTTTCTAGCGAACATTTTTGAATCAGCTCAACGTTTTAAAGATCGTTTTCAAACTATTCTGATTCTCAATAAAGTCGATGTTCTATCTATTGAATCGAAAGCAAATCTCTATCAACGAGTATGAATGATCAATTAAACAGATGAGCTCTGCAATAAATATAAACAAGTTATGAACGAAAACAAGCTCAAATTTCATGTCATCAAACTGAAGAATTGCAAAATCATTGACGACGTTCTATTTAGAAAAGATTTACTGTGAATCTCTGAGAACATGCACACGAAATTACTACAAGAAGTGCATGATCAATCTTCAATCTTTCATCTCGACAATAAACAAATCATCAATCTAGTTCAACATTTCTACTATTGATCAGATCATTAAGCTACTATTTGATGATACATTTGAAACTGTCATGCTTGTCAGCGAAGCAAAGTTTCTAGAAATAGCATCAATGAACTTCATCATTCTCTCTCAATTTCATAGAAATGCTGAAAAGATATAGCTATGAACTTCATCACTGAACTATCTCTGTCAGAAAGTTATAACGTCATTTGCATAATTATATGTCATCTCATCAAAGAACATCACTATGTTTTCTGTCATTAAGAAAATGATGACATCTCAGTTGAAGAAACGATTTGAATCATGCTATGAAACGTCTATCAACTGCATGATTTATTCAGTTCTATTGTTTTGAACAGAGATTCTCAATTCATATTGATTATATGAAAAAGTCTTTGCAAATGATTGAGAATCACAGCTAGTTTATTTACAGTCTATTATTCTGAGATCAACGATCAATCAAAACAAGTCAATCAAGACGTTGAACGCGAACTTAGAATTTACTGCAATTACATGCAGAACGACTGAGTCAAATAAATATCTATGATGAAATTTAGCAACAATTTCAATATCTTCTCAATCACTTCAATGATTTTCTTCTACTTTAATAAAGAATTTCACTCTTGAATGAGTTTTGATTCAGATATGATTGACTATAAAACAACTTGTGAACGACTTGAAGCTAGAAAAGCAGATGATATTGTCATTTGAATGAAAGAGTTACTGAACTTCGATCATTAATAATTGAAAAAGATGAAGCTGATCATCAAAGTTCAGATCAATAAACATAAATGAGACATCATCTATAAAGCAAATGACTGAGTTTGACTATCTTTCAGAAATGTCAAGACAACGAGACTCTGCAAAGATTTGAAAGACAAACAGCTAAATCTTTATCAAATCACTGTCAAAGTGAATATCTTCTATCATTTTCATCTATCAGTCAGCATGAAGCATCTGCATTCGATGTTCAGCTCGAAGCTACTGCAATCATATTCAGAAGACTCTTTATCAAAACAGCATTCAGAACCACTCAGATCAATCACTATCAAAAACAATGAACACTGAAAGATAAATAATATATTGAACTTCAGATGCTATCGAGATCGAGTACAGTACAAAGTCAAAGAAACAGATCTAGATAGAAACGATGAATGATACTATGTCGATAAAGAGAAATTCAATGACTCAGAGAAAGTTTTGAACGAATTTCATAAGTTATATTCAAACAAATCGTGCTAAATATCGAAATAACTATCAACAAAAGCGAGCAAATGAACTACATTTATGCGAACATGAATTTTTGAAGAAGAAAGTAATGTTATGAGCGTATTAAGACTGATAAGACTGAAGCTTTAATCAATGAGCTAGTCAGGTTTGACTCAAATATGACTCAGATATGACTTAATCTTTTTTTTCTTTCTCAACATTCTTTTTTTTCATCAACATCTTGTTCATCTACATCACACTCTTCTTGTGTCACAAACACATTTCTTTCAAGCCTAGCATAGTCTTTGAACATTACATAAATAAAAGCTTTTGTATCAATCTTCTTCTGTATTCTTAATATTCAGTTATAGCTATCTTTAAAGATCAAGCACTATCAACTCTGATCTTCATTGATTGTATCATTTAAACATGATTTTGACATTGATGATGAGCAAGAATGAAAGATAGAAAAGATTTTATAGAAGCGAAAAAGAAAGAAAATCTTATATTATAAGATACAATGAAAAGAATATTTCATTGAATATAATCAATGAATATTGAGCGAAGATATGAAAGATGTCTTGAAGCTTATAGAAGCTTTCAAAACAAGGCTGAAACGTAAGCGAAAAGTATAATCACTCATTTTCAAGCATAAACTCATTATTAGAAAAGAAGAATCACTGTATTATGATAGTTTCACTCTTTAATGAAGTGATCACATATGTAAATCAATAAACAGAAGAAAAAAGCGCAAAGATGCTTAAACGCGTTCGACAAGAAAGCGTAATCATCACGACACAACAAACATTATGCAATCATCACTTTATCAAACATCTTTCACATGAGACAAGATCACAGACTTCTTCTTCTTCTTCATTATCAGATTTACATTAAGACGTGAAGATAAAGATTTGAAAGACAACAGATTGTACTAAAATATATCAGAACAATTAAAAATGTTGACAAAATGATATATAATTAAGATTGAACATATCACAAAGCACTTTACATTCAGAATTTCTCTGATAATGTCATTGATAATCATCATTTCTTTAAGAGTGAGCTTTTGAATCTTTAAAGACTTGAGTTTGTGAACTTTCTTGAGACAATTCTTTACACGAGTCGTTGTCATCAATTTCTTGTAAAGAATTTTCTGATGAGCAGTGAATGTTTTCAGAATAATATTCTCTTCTTCATTTTCAATCGCACTATCATGAATTTTCTGCAGATGAAAGAATTCATTAACAGTCAAAATGCAAATGTTAAAAATTTAAACATTGAATCATGAGCATTTAGCAGACATATCATATAAGTATATTCATTGCAATACAAAAATCTTCATTATTTGCATAATGAGCACACTTTTTGTACATTATCTTTTTCTGAAAGATGACATCACATAGTGATGCTTTATTCTCGATGTGTAGAACTCAAGCACACTTTATACAAATTACTTTATTTAAAGTTTTGAGATCAGCAATGCTTCTTTCGCTTATTTTCACAATTGACAGCTGAAAAGCATCAGTAATGACATCAAGAAGTGAAATAAATGAATCTCATCATCATTTTTCAATTTCGCGAAGTCTATGAATTCAACAAGATCATTGACAAAGCATCAGTAATCATTTCTTCTTTCATCATCTTTTGAATTTCTTTTTTGATAGTTGAGACATACTTGAAAGTTTGAATAGTAGAAGTGATGAGCTTTCAATCAAAATTTGATGACATTTGCATCATCATGAGTGATTCAGCATCAGCAGCATTATGATCATCACATTTGATCAATGTCTTTTAAACAGACTTATGATACTGTTAGTTACAATAATAGTCGTGAAATCTCAAGTTGTAACATCACTTACTTTCATAATGATCTTAACTTGATCATCAGTTGACTTTATCATCTTACGACTCTCTTTGAGCATCGCTGTATGTTCATAATTCATGATTTAGATCTCTTACTTTTATGATATAAATATACTCAAAGTTTGTCAAAAGTAATTATACAATGATAAAAATATGATCATGATTGAAAAAAGATGAAGTTGAAGAAAGTGAGAAGTTGAGAAAAACCGAAAAAGCGATAAACAAATCAACAATTATTATTCACTCTTGTTTATGCTTTATCATCTTAACAACATCATTTACTCAAAAGATAAACAATAGACTGATTGTTGAATCAAGTTTTCATATCTACATTCTGACTCAACTCAATTACTCAAGTCGAATCTTCTGACTCAACTTGAATACTCAAGTTGAATCTTCTGACTCGACTTAATATTGATCTTGAGTCAGACTTTGATTCAAGTTCTTGACTTGACTCGTCAAGCAATCGAATATGACGTCAAAAGAGTTAAATATAGAAATCTTTCCGGTTTTTCGCCTTTGCATTATCTTTTTGCATTATCTTTTTGATAGAAAGTCATAAAGAGAAACATGAAGAAAAACATAAAGAAAAACATGAAGAGAAACATGAAGATTATTTGATAGAGAGCTTTGATAGAGAGCTATGATAGAGAGCTATGATAAAAAGTCATGACAAGAAACTATGAAGACTGTTTGATAGAGAGTCATGAAGAGAAGTCATGAAGAAGAGTCATGAAGAAGAGTCATGAAAGAAAGTCATGAAAGAGAGTCATGAAGAAAAGCTATGATAGAAAAACATGATAGAAAGCTATGATAAAGAGCTATAATAGAATATTTATCTATCTATCTTCATGTTTTGACGAGTCAAGTCGAGAATTTCAAGTCGATACTTGATTTCAATTCTCTGACTCGACTTGAATATTCAAGTCGAACATCTCAACTCAACTCAAATACTCAAGTCAAGAATTCTGACTTGAATTGAGTCTTAACGAGTCGAAAACTCGACTCGATCTCAATGACTCGACTGAACGCGATCAGTTTAATAAACAATGTTTATGCGTTATCTACACGTCATCATTGCTGTCATCTACATCAACTATACATCACATATACTATTTATAATGTCATTTATACACATTATAATTGAAGATGAATCATCATTCAATTGAAAGTTTCTCTTTTTCTTGTTTTCTCACAAAGATTTGAAGATTTTTATTGAAAGCTTCTAGAGCGAATCAATGAGTGCGCATCATTGTTTATCAGAATAAACAAAGACATTAATTATTGAGATCAAGAATGAACTCACTTAGAAAAGAAGACAATTGTCATGATGAATTGACTCATAGAAATTAAATCAAAGACTAAAGTCAGAAACTGAGTCAAAGATCAGATCTGAATTGACTTTGAAACTTTATGACTTTGTCAAGACATCATTTAAACTACATCATATCTTCGACTTAATATGTCATGAATTATGTCGTGCTCAACTTGACAATGCTTGACAAACTTTCTATAGTCGATTGATCTTTTCAAGTTATCAAGAACTTCTTAATAATTAGCTTTATCATAATATATACTCATTCTGTGTCTGCTTAGAATATCACATTGTCATATCATTTTTATAAATCTCGTCTATTCATCTAGTAGACTCAATTATCACACTTTGCAAATGATTAAACATTTCTCTTCAATTATTCACAGTTTATCACTTACAGATCAATGATCAGAGCAAATAAGTAAATCAGAATGTTGAGAAATATTTTCATTTCTTCTGCTTGTACATGCAGAATGACTGATTTAAATGATTATTCATGATCAAGTTTATCAACAATAACATCATGTTTTCAGTTATTTTCTTGATTTCATTCTTTTTAAACAAGAATTTTCATTCTCATATGAGCTTCAATTTTGACATCATTAAGTATGAAAATACTTGCGAGCGTCTGCAGATCATCAGAATCAAGAATATATTTGAACATATAAACAAAACATTGATATTCGCTCACAAGACTCTTGTCAAGACATAAGAGCAAATAATGAAACAAGTTAATAAGCATAGAAAAAAGATTAATTATGAGATTGAATCAAAGATATTTCTAAATGAAAGAAACATAGTTACTGCGAGATCATTTAAAAAGCTGAATGACAAAATGCTTAGTTCATTCAATATGCTTAACTCTGTTGACTTTTCATATAAATTGAAACTATCAGAAACTATGTATATTCATGATGTATTTCATTTTGAACTTTTTCATCTTGTCATTGATGACTTTTTACCTGATCAAAAGAATGATTCTTTGAAATCAATTATGATAAATGATGAGAATGAATGAAAGATTGATGATATTCTGAACTCTTGATGATATTGAAAACAACTTCAATATCAAGTAAAATGAAAGAACTATGACAATGATCTTAACTGATATAACATTGATGACGATGAATTCATGAATGCTCAGAATGTTGTTAATGACTTTCACACTCAATATTTTAATCAAGCGCACTAAGAAAATACATTCATGTGAACATGAACAGTTGAAGAAAGAAAATAATATTATGATTCTGACCTAGTTTAACTTTAATCAATATACAATCAACTTTAGCATGTTGATTGCATATTAATTAAAGCTTGCTCAGTCTCAATCTCAGTCTTGATCAACTAAATCAAGCTTAGTGAATATCTGAGCTAAAGATGATATCATCGAGTCTCTACATCATCTGTGTAAGATGTCAACTCTTTCAAGCTTAGCACAGAGATCAGAAACATACATATAATTTGCAAGTTCTTTTCTGTAGATACTTTTCTTTCTTAGCATTTATTTACTAGTTAAATGACATTCATATGACTCACTTTATACTGATCTTTAACACAACTTATTATTCTTTTATTACTAGAAGTTTAAAATGAGTTGAGTAAGAATTCTGATGCTGAGAAAGTGTCAGAACTCATTTTGTCACTCATTTCTTTATCAAAGACATCAAAATCATTCTCAAAAGTCAAAATTCATGAATATAATGAGTTTTGAAACAGAAGATGATGTTACATGATTGCAAGAACATCAAGAAACAGACTTTTTTACAATGATTTATGATTGTTAAATTGCAGTCTCAATTAAAGAAATTCAGAATAAGCATTGCATATTTTGCTTACATCATCAGCTTTGTCATCAGCTTTATCATCAACTTTGTTAATCTTTTGCATCTTTGAAATCATTGAAAATCAAGCGTATGTCATTTTAATACTTGAAACAGAATTTTTCAAGTAAATACTAATGTAATTATTTGTACAAGCAATTCTTTATTAAAGTTATGAAAAAGAACTTTGATACAGAATGAAGATGAAATGAAAAGAAGATGAAGATTGAAAGAAACTAAAAGAATGATAAACAAAACAATGATTATTATTCATTCTTGTTTACACTTTATCATTTCAACAACACAATTTAATTAAAAGATAAACAATGTTTATACATCATCATTGCTGTCATTTACATCAACTACACATCATATATACTATTTATAATGTCATTTACATGCATTATAATTGAAGATGAATCATCATTCAATCAAAAGTTTTTCTTTTTCTTGTTTTTTCATGAAGATTTGAAGATTTTTATCAAGAGTTTCTAAAGTGAAATCATGAGTATACATCATCATTTATCAAGATAAATCAAGACATTAATTATTAAGATTGAGAATGAATTCACTTAAAAAAAAGATAATTATCATGATAAATTGATACATATAAATTAAATCAAAGACTAGAATCAAAGACTAAGTTGAAGATCAAATCTGAATTAACTCTGAAACTCTGTAACTCTGTCAAGACATCATTTAAATCACATCATATTTTCAACTTAATATATCATGAATTATGTCATGTTCAACTTAACAATGTTTAACAAACTTTTTATAGTTGATTGATTTTCTTGAGTTATCAAAAACTTCTTAATAATTAACTTTATCATAATATATACTCATTCTGTATCTGCTTAGAATATCACATTGTCATATCACTTAGACTGATCATGTCAAGTTGAGTACTTGAGTTCAAGTTGAATACTTGACTTGAAAAGTGTTGAGTTGAATTGAAATTTTTTTGAAAAAGTGTTGAATTGAATTGAGAAGTTGAATTCAACAACTCAAGTTGAGTTGAGAAGCTTGACTCAACAACTCAACTTGAAAACTCGATTCGACTCAACAAGATATTAAATAGATGTAAATAACTTGATTGAACAGTTTACATGATTTTTCTTCATGACTTTCTATCATGTTTTTCCGTCATGACTCTCTATCAAAGTCAAACGACCTTCATGTTTTCTCTTTTTGTTTCTCTTCATATTCTTCTTCATGTTTCTCTTCATATTTTCTTTATGTTTCTCTTTATGTTTCTCTTTATGTTTCTCTTTATGTTTCTCTTTATGTTTCTCATCATAATTTTCTATCAAACAATCTTTATGTTTCTCTTTATGTTTCTCATCATGATTCTTTATCAAATGATCTTCATGTTTCTTTTTATGTTTTTCATCATGATTCTCTATCAAATGATCTTTATGTTTCTCTTCATGTTTTTCTTCATGTTTTTCTTCATATTTCTTTTTATGTTCTTCTTCATGACTTTCTATCAAAAAGATAATGCAAAAGCAAAAAACCGGAAATTTTTTTATATTTAACTCTCTTGACATTAAGCTTAAGTTCTTGATGAATCAAGTCGAGTTGACTCAATTTTCAGTTGAGTCGAGTCACATCAAGTTGAAAATATGAGCAATTTGACTTGAATCAAGTTGAAAATGTAAGCAATTTGACTCAATATCAATTCAAGTTCAAAATGTCAACTTGAAACTTAAACTGATCACGTCAAGTTGAGTACTTGAGTTTGAGTCAAGTACTCGACTCGAAAAGTGTCAAGTTGAATTGAAATTTTTTTGAAAAAGTGTCGAGTCAAATTGAGAAGTTGAACTCAAGAACTTAAGTCGAGTTGAGAAGCTTGACTCGATAACTCGATTCAAAAATTCGATTCAATTCAACAAGATATTAGATAAATGTAAATAGCTTGATCAAACAGTCTTCATGATTCTCTTCATGACTTTCTACCATGTTTTCTCGTCATGATTCTCTATCAAAATCAAACGATCTTCATGTTTTTTCTTCATGTTCTTCTTTATGTTCTTCTTCATGTTTCTCATCATAATTCTCTATCAAATGATCTTCATGTTTCTCTTTATGACTTTCTATTAAAAGATAATGCAAAAAGATAATGCAAAAGTCAAAAATCGAAAAACTTTCTATATTTAGCTCTCTTGACGTTATGCTTGAATTCTTGATGAATCAAGTTAAATTGATTCAATTCTCAGTTGAGTTGAGTTGCATCAAATTGAAAATATGAGCAATTTGACTTGAGTCGAGTTGAAAATGTTAGCAATTTGACTCAATCTCGATTCAAGTTCAAAATGTCAACTCAAAACTTGACTCAATAATCAGTCTATTGAAACTTAACTTAACAATCAATTTAATATCACTTTTATAAATTTTGTTTATTCATTTAGTTAAACTGATCATGTTGAGTCGAGTATTCAAGTTCAAGTCGAGTATTCAACTTAAAAAGTATCAAATTGAGTTGAATTTTTTTTGAAAAAATGTTGAATTGAGTTGAGAAGTTGAACTTAACAACTTGAATCAAGTTGAAAAGCTTAATTCAACAACTTGACTCAAAAACTCAATTTGATTCAACAAGATATTAAATAAATGTAAATAGTTTAATTGAACAGTTTACATGATTTCTCTTCATGACTTTCTATCATGTTTTTCTGTCATGACTCTTTATCAAAGTCAAATGATCTTCATGTTTTCTCATTATGACTCTTTATCAAATGATCTTCATGTTTCTCTTTATGTTTCTCTTTATGTTTCTCTTTATGTTTCTCTTTATGTTTCTCTTTATGTTTCTCTTTATGACTTTCTATCAAATGATCTTCATGTTTTCTCTTCATGACTTTCTATCAAATGATCTTCATGTTTTCTCTTCATGACTTTCTATCAAAAAGATAATGCAAAAAGATAATGTAAAAGTTAAAAAAATTTCTATATTTAGTTCTTTTGACATCAAGCTTAAGTTCTTGACAAGTCGAGTTAAATTGACTCAATTCACAGTTGAGTTAAGTCATGTTGAGTTGAAAATATGCGTGATTCTGTTGCGAGCGTGCCTCGTTACTCTGAATTAGTCTAACATAGTTCGTGTTAAACTATCATAGACTAGTACAGAGCTGATGTTGACACGCTAGTGACCTAGCGCGTCTTCGTGAGTATAAAATTCTCGACGTGTTTCATCTTCTTTCTTCTTTAGCTTTGAACTTCTAGTTAGAATACACTCATATGATTCGCTCTATGCAAACTCATAACATTAGTTCAAAGCTCATTAATCTTGCTATCAACGTGTAGACGATACAAAAACAAGCTACACAATCAACTCAATCAGAAGTCGAACTCAGAAATTTCAACAGCAGAATCAGAACTCGAACTCAGAAAGCTTGATAGAAATCAGAAATTTCTAAAGAAGAATCTTGATTCGAAATCAGAAATTTCGATAGAATCAGAATTAAAGAACATGAACGCGTTGCTCTTGATTAACTTTTTATTGAGCTCGTCATCAGAAATCAGAAATTTCAGCAATACTTGAACTCAGAAAGTTTGATAGAGTATTACTCGTTGCTTGAACTCAGAAAGTTCAATAGAGTAACATCAGAATTTCAATCAGCAATTTTCTATTCATACAATGACTAGAAGCACAGAATCAGAATCAGTGAGCATTGCTCACTACGACTTTCAAAATGTTAGAAGAGAATCACTTCTATCACAGAATCGAGCAGCATCAGAAGAAGAAGACACGAATGCGTCGTTGAATACAGAAAAAGAGAACACGAACGCGTTGCTCTTTGATCACGAAATGATCAAGATCAGCATCAACACTGAACTGAATGCTTGAATAAACGCTCATGAAGCTAACGACATTGTTATCTTTATCAAGTACATATGTCAACAGCACGACATTGAAATCAAGATTCACAATGACATGATTCAGATGTTAGAAGATGTCAACGAGATAAATATCACGTTGAAGATTACGCAGACGCATCTGCAGAAAGAGAATAAAGACAAGAACGTGATTATACATCATTTAAAAGTTGCATCAAGTCGACAAAGCACTTCAATTTCTGAAGATTATTTCTCGAAATTGATCAAGTTATTGAATTCATCTTTGTTTGAAGATTCGACGCAGAATGTAGACAATTGACTGTCTTGAATGTGAAACAAGCTGAAGACAAATAAGAATCACTTTTCTATTGAAGAGTTGAAGATTACGTACATCGAAAGTTGAGTCAGTGAAGCTGCGATCAAACATATTGCATCTTGCATGCAAAATACCTTCTTGAACTCGTTTCTAGAAGTCGAAGAAGTACTATCAATGATTAATAAGATGTACGACGATCTTAATCATCATCACACGACTCAACAACAGTACTTGAAGCTGTATCAGAACAAGATTTTCTTTCATGAAATTTGAATGAAATTTCAGAGATTTAGTGCAGAACTAGAATACAATAACGAGACTTTACTAAATGATTTTCAGCACAAGATCAGCTCAAATCTTCAACGAGCAACGCTCAATGAATGAATCATAGATTTGAATGAGTTTATCAACATTTGCATGCAAGTCAATGTTAGATTAACTGAATTGAACGCTCGATCAGTCGTCAAAGCATCAACGACTCAAGCTGCTCGCTCTGTCTCTAGCACATTGACTGCTCGACTCACGTCATCAGTCTCTTCATGAAAGAAACTCAGAAGATTGAATCTTAACTCTATTCAGAAAGAGTTGTTTAAGAAAGAACTCTGCTTCAAATGCAAGAAATTAGAACATAGAGCATATAATTGTTTTGAGACGACTCAAGTGCATGAGATCGCTACGAATTTGAAAAATGATCTGCTTTCGTCAAAGTAGTGACTGAGAGCGATATACTCATATTCTGTTTCATCAGCATATCTAATGATTCATTTGATTTTAAGTCGTTCACTGTTGACGTCATCTTGAGTAGTCTAGAAAAGATATTCAGATCTTTTGCTCTGATAGATACTGAAGTCACTGACATGACTTTCATCGATGAATCTTTGATGTCAGAGTTATGTGAACGCTTTGATATTCAGTCAATATCGCTGTCAAAATCAAAGTTGATTTGATCGTATGATGAAATTTCTGATCGAAAGTCGATTACACACACTTTGTATACATCGATCATGATTCAAGAACACAAGAATGAAATGATGTTTCTATTGATAACTTGTCTAGATCAGCACAAGATAATCATTGAAAATCTTTGATTGAAAAGAAATCAAATTTTGATAGATTCTGCAAACAATCGATTAATATCATCATTGAATATTCGAACATTGAAATCTGTCGTTTCAAAAGCAAGCAGTCAATCAGCATTTCACAGATCTGAGTCAAGCGAGATCTGCAAAATGAAACGAAAGAACTTGAACTTGATTGTTACATCAACGATCATCTTGAAGAGACTCACGAATCAGAAATCAGTGAATCGATTCATTGAATCTGTTTGATTCATTGAATCTGTACTCAGATGAAAGCAAAGCACTCAAGTTGATCTCGATCATTCTCGACTCATTCAGTCTACTAAGAAAGAAAAGTTCATCAATATTGCTATGATTGAAGTCGCTGCGTATTGAACTCTAGTCAAGAATAAGAAGATCAAGATCTTCTTCTTGATCATTAGTGAAATCAACAAAGCGCTTAGCTCAGTTGAAGATTTCGCAGAACTGAATGAAATGATCTCTGTCATGTCATTAAATGAACTGAAGAAGAAGCTTTTGATAGTTTATCACGACTTTCTGAATGTTTTTGATAGAGAAAAGACAACGCAGTTGCTCTTGCATCGATCATACGATCATAAGATTGAATTAGAAGATGAGAATCAATCTTCTAGAAGTCGATTGTATCTTATGTCGAGCTACAAGTTGCAGAAGATCAAAGAGTATCTAGAAGAGAATTTGAAGAAGAAGTTCATCACACTCAGCAAAGCTTCTTTTGCTTCGTCAATACTATTTGTCAAAAAGAAAGATGACAGTCTTCGCTTTTGCGTGAACTATCAAAAACTGAATGCTCTGATTAAAAGAAATCGTTATTCAATACTCTTGATAGACAAAGTACTAGCTCAAATTCAAGACAGTAAGTATCTGACTTGACTCAACATTATCATCACGTTCAATAAACTGCGCATGAGTTCAGAAAGCAAAGATTTAACTACTTTTGTTACTTTCTTTGACGTCTACAAGTATAGAGTAATGCTCTTTGAATTAATCAATGAACTCACGTTCTTTCAGCACTATATCAACGATGTGTTGTTCAACTATCTACATAAATTCTGTCAGACATATTTGAATGATATTCTCATCTACAGCAAGATCTTGAAAGAACATAGAACTCATGTGAAAGAAGTGCTAGACAAGCTTCATGAAGTCAATCTGCAGATAGATATTGACAAGTGTGAATTCAAGATTCAGAAAATCTCGTTTCTTGAACTACTGATATCTATCAATGATTTATGAATGAACTCTTGAAAAGTAGATGTGATTCGAAACTGAGAAGTGTCGCGATCATTGACTCATGTGCAAATCTTCATTGACTTCTGCAATTTCTATCGATGATTCATAAAGAACTTCTCAAAGATCATTCAACTCATAATAAAGTTGACTTGAAAAGATCATCTTTTTGAATGAACAAAGATCTGTCAGATGATCTTTGAAGAACTAAAGCAACAGATGATGACAGTCTTCGTTCTGAAGCATTTCAACTCGACTAAAGAAGCTATTCTGAAAACAAACTTCTTGAACTATGTGAACGACGAAGTATTGTCTCAATATGACGATGAAGACATCTTACATTCAGTGATCTTCTATAGCAAGAACATGATTTTCGCAGAATGCAACTACGAGATCTATGACAAAGAACTGCTGATTATTATTCGCTGTTTGAAACATTGATGTCTCAAATTGAAATGTATGAATATTTCAATCAAGATCTTCATCAATCATCTGAATTTGAAGTACTTCATGATCATCAAAGAACTGATCAGATGACAAGCTAAATGAGCTGAGAAGTTATCTGAATATAACTTCAAGATCATATATCAGTCGAAAAAACAGAATTTGAAAGTTGACGCGCTGATCAGAATGTCAGACGTTAAGTCAGTTGAAGCAAACGATGATCGAAAGCTATATCAGCATCAGATGCTATTGCTTGAAGGCAAATTTGAACTGCAGTCAATAGAAGCTGATCAAGAAAATGATCAGAAAGCTGATCAAGATCTGACTCAGATCTTGCTCAGATCTGACTCAGAATCTGACTCAGAATCTGACTTGAATTCGAAACTTGAATCAAAAGCTAATCAAAATTCGATTGA
>JAABUH010000693.1_pt1 | contig 45032 bp, 39 predicted proteins | sample 5559121 | NCBI WGS metagenome assembly JAABUH01 (sample SAMN10711871, study PRJNA513364) | rock metagenome | isolation source: Antarctica rocks | place: Antarctica: Victoria Land, Battleship Promontory nord | collected 2015-12-28
ATGAAATGATTGAAATAGAGCATTGATTTAAAGATAATGTCAAAAATTCTTGTTCATTCAAAGCTAGTTGATTTTTTCATTTGCATACAATTCTGAGAAGTATGCATGTTGTATCAGCAAATGATAGTCGTAGCGAGTTAAACAAAAACAAGTTCTTCTACATTAATAACTTCAGCGACTGAAATTCATACAATTTGATTTATGAGAAGAATTTCTTGCATAAAGAAATGAGAATAGCAGAATACTACTTTAAACATGAAAGCTGAAGATATTTGAAACTGATTCAATCTCATTGCAGACAAAAATCAAACAATGTATATGTATTATGTTTATGTCTCAAAGCATATACAAAATCATTAAAGTCAATGATATTACATGATTAATTAACTAAGAATTATAATCATCTTTTGACTTTGCTTAATCAAATTTTTCTTAATAAACAGAAATCTCAATTATGAATTGATGAAAACTAAAGTCAAAGTTTAATCTCAGAAGAGTTATGTTTTTATGAAATATATGTAGCAAACAAAGCTTTACTCATCACAAGAGTATCATCAGCTACAAATTTGATATCATGAAATCAATCAATTAAAGTCAATTGTATCAATGAATTAATCTGAAAAATTAAATTGACTTGATGATTGCAAGCGATTGTGTTATAAAGAAATGTGAGTGACTCAGTAGTAGATTCTAAATAATTGATATATATTTTATAGATTTAGTTAAAAACTTAAGCAATAAGTAAATCATTGAAAGTTGATATCAATTTAATTTTTTTTATTCTTACTTGATTCAACACTCATTATGAATTTATGTGAGATTCTATATACTGTAGCGAGCGCTGCGCTAACGCAGCGTTCTTTTTGCATCAAAAATTGCTTCTTTCTGCGCTTTATACTATAATTGTTTTCAATGCAAGAACTTTATGAGTTTATTTCTTTTTTATTTTCTCTTTCTTTCATTTGATTCTTTAATGATGTCACAGCTTGAAATTGATTCAGTATGCTCATTAAGAATATCATTCAAATGATCATCATCATTGCGCTCATGATTTCTAAGAGCTTTCTCAAGTTCATGATGTTTTCTTCTCATTGCATTGCTTTTCATTCTACTTTTCATCTGAAACATGTTAATAAAATGTGCTTAATCAACATTCAATCTCTGTTGCACTTGCACATCATTGTAGCAACATCAAGTACTCATCTTTCATGTAAAAATTGATTGAAGTTAATTTTTCTTGTGTGTAACTGTGTCAATAATGCGCTGTAAGACTTTGCATGACTCTTGTGCAGTTGCAGATATTGATGTGTCATCTCTGATGTCAGATATCAAAAATGAGTTGCATTGAATCTCTCTTTTCAGACTATTCTTCATGTTTATCTGATCTGTTTCTGTATGAGCATCAATCTCATTATCACTTCAATGCATTAATGCTCAGTCAGCAATAAAGACAAATCATGTGTGTTATCAATCATTTTGTTCATTGCTTCATTTTTGAGTATTTTTGCATGTCTCATCACTCAATGTAACTTCAGCATGACTTTTTAAGATTGAATGCTCTCATGCGTGATCTGAACTCATTGCAGACGTGTTTGATCTTTTGTTGATATCATAACTTTCATTGTTTTCAGAGAAGTTTAACTATCATTGTATACTTTGTATATCTTTTCATAATACTCTCAATTCTTTGTCACTACGTCTGCAAGATGTTTCACTCTTACGATCAATTCTTTCAGTTTTTCATGATGAGTGATGACTAAAGTCAATTCTCTCAATCTCTTATCTAACGTTCAGTTAATTCTCATTGCAATCGTCGTAACATTTTCTCTACTGTTGTTATCATTCAAGTAAACTCTTTGCTTTGATGCAAATGTGTTGAGATGATGTTGATTTATTGACATTTTCTTGTTTGCAACTATAACTATTCTTGATGACTTTGATCAGAAAATCATCGTATAAATATGATTTCGCTTCATCTTCATTTATTCAAGTGTTTCTTTCATTCACTTTCACTTCAGCTGCAAAGACATTTTGCACAGCTTTGATTTTCAATCTCTTTTGAGTATCAAGTTGTTGTGAATTCAACACATCATCATCTCAATAACTTTATTTGATTTTTGAAAGTTCATGTTCATTATTGACTTTTGTATCAGCTTTCATAGATGAATATTTATTAACATTGTGTTTATTTCTATCTGTAAAGTCTCTGTTAATGTCACATAATAGACATTGATGATTTGTTACAATGCTCTTTCTTGTACTGATCTCAGCTTGATGTTCAGATCTTTTCAATGACTCTTCATTCTTTGTAACATGTATCATATGATGACTTCATAATTAAGCAGAGAACGCGTCATTGTGAAGTATATTTACTTTCTTGTCATCATTGATGAGTCTTAAGTAAACTTAATGATTGTTTGCATGATTTTTTGTTTAATCACTAGTTTTGCTTCAACATAATGCATGTGAATCACTCATCTCAGCTTAAAGTTCAGTTGAACTCTCAAAACTCTGATATCTGATTTCAAGTTAATCTGATGTTTCATTAACTTTATATTGATGTTCATATTAAATCACTTAAAAGTTCTTATAAAGTGAATCAACTTATGCTTTATCTTTAAAAACTTAATGTTGTACATTTTTGATCATTGTTCACATCTATCATAGATTTCGCTAAGAACTTTGCAGTTGCGCTTCATGAACTTCTCATATGTTAAGATATTGACATCATTTATGAAATTTGTGAAGCTTATTTTCAATCTGATGTTATCACATGCTTTTAGCAAGTCTGCGTTGTAAAACAGATATAATATTGATGATAGCAAAGAATCTTGTGATATATTGATGTTCACGCTGCGTTTCATCATCATGTAATCATCGATTGTGATCATAATGCATTAATTTCTCAGAAAGTTCTTCACAAATTTAAGAAGCAGTCTGAGAACTTTTCTCTTTTTCATGTCATGCAAAAGTTTGCTATGTGCTACATTATTGAATGCACTCTTCTCATTCAGACTCAGCAATGAGATTACTCTTTTTCTCATGTCACTTCATACAATATGTATCTTTTCTGTAATCAGTTGCAAAGTTGTATCTGTTGATTTGTGATTATGAACTTTCATTTGAATGTTTGATATCAAGTTGCACACTTTTACAACGTTTCACAGATGTTCAAATATGATGAACTTTAATATCTTGCTCAGCATGTTAAATAGCACAATTGATTTATATATCTTTGCATTAAAGTAGTTTTTCTTGTTTGACTTTCACATCACTATTGTGATTGTGCTTTTAAACTGAGTTGACTGTATTTTCTTCTGCAAACATCTTTCAAAAAGAAAGTGTATTTATTTTGACGTGTTGTTGATGAGTCTGCACATTATTTTATTTATGTATTCTGTGTATCTTGAAATATTGTTGAGCATCATTTTGTAAATGATTCTCTTAATCTTGCGATGCATCAATAAGACATCATTCTCAATCAAGAGTGAGTACTTGAAGTTTTCTGTGTTCAGCATGAGAATCTTTGAAAATGATGAAAAGTGAGTTTAAAACATCATCTTCATCTTATTCTGTGCTGTCATAACAATGTTGAAACACTTTAACTTGATCAGAGAGAGAATTGTCATTTAAATCAGTGTGTTTGCGACTGCATTTCTTACTCATTTCGTAGTTTTAAACAGTTTTCTCAAGAATTGTTCAACGTTCTGCATGATCTCTTGATATTTACTGCGTTTCTGTTTTCTGATGATCTTGCTCTTTTTATCACATGCTCAAATGTACTCTGTTCAATCATCAATAATTCAACAACTTTTTCTCATTCGTTGCATGCTCTTGATGATCTTTGTACACTTCTTCGTTCATTTTGCTTTGATCATTTTATGTGATCTCGCTCAAAGAGTGAAAATCTCGATGATCTTCTTCAGTGCATTCAGCAGTTGCTTAGTGTACTCATTTATGCATCAACGTTTCATCTCATGATTCAATAATGATTTTGACATTTATTCTTTCAGAGTATTGATGAACTTTTCTTCATTCATTGTCTTTCAGTTGTGACGCGATTTTTGTGCTGACTTTTTGCAGACTTTGAAATTTATAATTGTCTGTATTAACAGATGATCTGAGAAGTTTTTCATTTCTTCATCAATTTCACATCATATTAATTGGTTCATAATGTCATTTGTCGTGAAGATCAAATTTATTGTCATTTGAAATTTCTGATAATTTCTTGTAATTGTGTTTTGAGATAACGTCAGCGATGCATCAACATTTATGATCATTTCAATTAAATCATTTGACAATAAATGTTGTCTTGAATAGAATGATTTCTCTCATGTGAAATGATGCAAATTAAAGTCTTTTACAAGAACGCATTCTTTTGACATATGTAATGTCTTTTCAATGTCTGAAAGACTTTCTTTTTCATGAATAACTTCGTGATTTCTGAGTGACAAATTGTATGCTTCGTGAATGTGTATAACTTTCTGAGTCATCTGTGTGTTGTCTGTTAATGTCTGTAACATAATCATGTTTACATCTTTGAAGTATCATGTTGAGTGTTAAATGTTGCTGTCAATTCATTTGTTTATGTAGAAACAGATTTTACTCTCATTATTCTTCAGCGTGAAATCAACAATTGTTGAGCATTATGCTCTGAAGTTCTCATCAAATCATCAAAGTTCTTGAAGAATCAAAATGTTATAATTCTTTATCTTTTTCTCATGTAGTAATACTATCATCATCTTTTCTCTGAACTTGTGAACGTTGTACTGTAGTATTTAAAGCTTCTTTTGCTGAAACATTAAAATTCACATTCAAAGCTGTTTGATGTTCTCTTGAGCATCTGCAATGTGCTTACTTTTCTTGTAAAATCTTCAAAAGAAAATGATAATGAAATTGATGTGATTGATGTTGACTTTAACTTATTTGTTTTTGACTTCTTGACTAGATGATTCAATATAGTGTTTTCAAATGTGATGATTATGTTGAGCAGATAACTTTCATTTGTTGAGCGTTTCTGTTTTCTCTTCAAGTCATTGTTTATCAGCAATTTCAGACTGATAAATGTCTTTGTGAACGTCTTTGATATCATCGCTTTAAGTTCTCTTTGCTTTTGTACGACGTGATATAAAGATTTATGTTTCATGACTTTCTTTATTCTCTTTTTTTTGATCTGTTGTTTATGACATTGAGAATCAAAGACTTTGTATATATTTCAAAATGTTTCACATTTTCACATGTCTTGAGTTTGTTTATGAAAACAGTGCTTTGAACGAAGATTTAACATGCAGTAAACGCATTTTTACTTGTTTCTGCATTCATATGTCTTATAATCATAGTCTTGATACTTTAAACACTGATGTGTTCTACAACTTGAATCATAGAACTGCGTGATTTTTATGTTGATCTCATGACATATCTTCTCATTAATTAACTTGTTCATCATCTCAGCGTTGACTACACATATCATCAGCGAAATGTATCTCTTCTGTTCATTATTCTTTGTGAATCACTCGACTTTCTCAATCATCATCTTCAAATGTATGTCTTTGTTTATCTTGATGAGTGCTTTCGCTTTTTTCTTCTTTATATCTTTAGACATTTCTTCAACTTTAATTTCATGTATCACTATCTTGAAACTGACTTCGCACAGACTTGTGTTCAATGAAATCTCTTTGATTCAAAAATCATTTTTCTTCAATATTCTTTTACTGTCTTTCATCTTGACTTGAAATATCAGTAAATTTGATCATCTCTTCATAGTCTTTATGTTCTTGCATGTCGATAGCATCTCTTTGACATTAATTTCTCTCGCTCACTTCACTATGTTCTTTGTTGTTGTCATCATGATTCTCTTGATCTTCTTTTTCTCTTTAACGAAGATTTTAATCTTAAATTTCTTGCAATGATTTTGCATTGATGATGCAACGTCAACGCTGAGAACAAGATGATTCTCAAACGACGTCATCAACTTCTCGTTCGCTCTCTTTGCTCAGTTGTCAACACGTCTCTTCTTCTTTGCAAACTTTTTTTCAAGTCTGCTCATTATTTTTTTCAATCTTTTCAGCTGATTCTTCATGTGTCAATTGACAGTCGACGCAGCAACGTGTTGATGCGTCAGCTTTTCTATCATCTTTGTCAATCTTCTCATTTTTTCTCAGAGCATCAGCTTGTTGTTTCTACATTCATTAGACTCATAGAGTACTTGCAGCTTGTTCAATTTCTCGTGTATATTCTTCGTCTTGATTGAATTTTTCTGCAAGATAGTGATACTTGCTTCTCGCTCACTCATTGACATCACGTCAACGATGCTCATCATTTGTCTCTGACGATCAGAATGAAGCGCAAGCATCATGTCAATGATGTTTTTTGTTCTGTAAGCTCATCATACGATTTATTAATTCTAATTGAATGCTTTAAATATATTGAATTTCATGATCATTCATTCTTCTTTAATCAAATAACTTTATATTAATGATTAAAGTAATTAAAGCGAAGCTAAAATTTATAACATGCAACGACATGAATGCATATTAATGTGACATAAAAGCAACAAGTTTGCAATCATTAATAAGCAATATTGAAGATTCTGCTATGTTATATCAAGCAACAGATTGATAATAATGATATTAAGATGATCATTGACATTCAAGCTGTATTCAATATATACATTGATTATTTTAATAATTTCTCATTATATGAGTTAAAAAATGACATGCAACTCAATTTAAATACAAGTCATAAGAAAATACTTTTGCATCAAGAAAGCATTTTCATCTTTCAATCTTTAAAACTATTATTACTCATTTTGAAAGCAGTGTTATTGAATAAAGCAATAAGTATCACAACTTATAATTAAATCTTTGATCATTGATGTTATGTAGAAGAGATTGATTGAATTGAACACAAAGAACAAATCATTGACTGATGATGTTTAAGTCAGCAACAGACAAATTCTTAGTCAGAAATCTCATTCAACATCACAGACTAAAGATTCATCATGTATCACATTATAAAATAATAAATATGAGCTTGTGATAAAGTGACAGAAAGATGATGAGTCAACAATGATTAAGATCAACTAAGAATGAAAGTTTAATGACTTGTAAAATACTTTAAACATGAAAGAGAATGAACGTTTGTGATATAAAGTAGACAAGACAAAGAAGATTTTAAGCGATGAGATGAAATATGAAAGTTTCATGCATAGAATGAGAAAGAAAAGCATTGTGAACATAATTCATAAAAAGAAAGAAATTAAAGAAGAATAAAACTCAAGCACAGTAATCATTATAATTAAATGATTTGAACACAGCGAAAATTTTGCTTCATACTGCGAAAGAACTTATGTTGCATATGCTTACATGAGAAAACATAATACTGATAGTGATGCAAATGCATTGATTGAACACTTCAAACATTTTACTTAAAAGTGCAAAAGCACTTGTGTTGCAAGTACTAATATGAGAGAACATAGTGCTAAAAGTGATGCAAGTGCACAATAAGAAAAGAGTGACAAGATTGAGAAGAATGACAAAGATGTATATAATGACATTGATTACTAAAGAAAAGAAGATGCACTGAGCACTGTAATCAGTTTGTGTAACTTTAAAGCTATGTTTGCAATAAATGATGATCACGTTGTTGACAGTTTGATTGTATTCAATGAATTTAACGAAGAAAGAACATGCAAAAACAACAGTGAATTGCATGTTTCAATGATATTATTCAACATCGCGACTATCAATGTTACAAATATCAAGATCATGTTTGTTGAATCAAATGATAAAAACATATAGTGCGCTCATAAAAATTCTAAAGATTTTAACACTTTTATAAATATGTTTCAGCTAAAATTGATATAAATTTAAAACATGAGATTAAATAAATATTTAAGATATTGATCATTAAAAGCATTAAAATCTGTCTCTGTCACTTTTTACAAACTTTCAATGTTGTTTATATAATTATAGCTGTTAGAAGATATGAAAAACATAATAGCAGAAGATGAAAGCACGTTGTTAGCAATAAAGAACGAAGTGAAACAAATAATGAAGCATGAAAAGTAATGTACATATGAAGTCATATTATTGAATAGAAAAGAAGAAAAATTAATTTTTAACTGTAATGAATTTAGCTTTTTAAATGATTAACTGTAATAAATTTGACTTTTGCAACTTTGATAAAAAAGTCAAACATTTTACAAAGAATTAAAATAAGATTCTTGCAGACTAGTGAAAAGAGATCAAAATCAGTCAGTAGAAGTAACTGCGTTGCTAATTAAGCGATTTTCATCAAATCACAGCGAAATATGTACTAATTTACGAAGAAAACAACTAGTTTTCTACTATTTGATCTTCTAAAATGAAGTAAAGTATTCATTCATTTCGCTTTCAGCACTGTTGCATTCTATTCTGCATATTTGACTTTTCTTTTTTGATTTCTCTAGCGTCGAGTTTGTCTTTGAAACTATTCAAAAACACTCATTGATCTTCTTTAATGTAATTTTCTTTCATTTCTTCTTTATAATCTGTCTGTGAAGCAATTCATATGTCGTTGCAGAAATTTGACAGAAGATGAAAGGAAATTTGATATACTATCACATTCAAAAGTCTTTCAAATGTGATTCATAACTTCTTATTCATCTCAGAGCTGAATCTTGTCGTATTTGATCACAAAGTGTACTCGTTCTCAATATTCAGAAATACAGCTTGATCGCATAATTTTGATATGCTTAAAGTATTTTCAAGAAATTTGTGTTTCAGTAGCATTGACTTTCAACTCACTTGTTCGAGACTCTGCAACTTCAGGTTGAGAGCAACAATAATAGTAAACACAATTTTCAGCTCGTCAGAGTCTTGCATCTTAAACATGTCATATTCCTCGACTTTTGCAAACGTTAATTGTTCTGATTGATAGTCATCATGTAAATATTGCTCGTATTCTCTCGGGAAGTTGTCAAGCACTAATGAGAATAGGTTTTGAGCGTCAGATACTAGTGGTACACTATTTCGTTCAGCAAGAACTAATTATCGCTATAGAAAACTCACACTAAATCATGCTGAAGAGCAACTTCAGCACTTATATGCTGAGAAAACATAGCGACTAGGTGCGCAGCTTCTTGAGCTTTGACAGTACGGGGTTTTTCTAAGGTATTGTGCCAAGACTTGATCTTCGTAGGATGGAATGCATCAGCATTGAAGTCGAAGGGAGATCAGCAGTAAACTCACTTCGATGGAGCAATATGAATAATTAGAAGCCCGTTGCCAATGACCCATGCGATGGGCTTTATGTACGAAATTGCCATCGTTAATAGTAGTGTATTCATGCGATCCTGCATGGACTCTGGCAGTATCTTGCGTTATCGTCCATTCTAGACGGAAAGGAGAATCGTTTGTTTTTCTGGATATCTCAGTAACGCAACGCAAAAGCTCGTAAATGCAGGCGTTCGTTGTTGCTTCAGATTTTGCCCGCTGATCATGACTTGACTGGTCGCTCTCATCAGAAGGCCAGTAGCTACTCGAAGATCGATCTTTGCGGAACCTTTTATTGGGAAATTCTGGAGGAGAAGATGACATTGGAGGCGAGGACGAGACACCCGTGCTGGGGAGACCTGTGGGAGCATTTTCGTCAAACCCTTGTACTCTCAGCTCTCGAAGAGGGTGGGAAACAATGTCAGTCTCAAGTACTTGAGATAGCAGCGTAACGAACGAGGCCAACGGCCCAGCAGCTCGAGTAAGGTCCTCATGAGTCATGTTACGCCAATCCTGGCGGAAAAGCTGGAGGACTGACTGCATAGGTACGCTTTCTCGCACGCGAGCTATTGCTTCCGCGAAGTGTGACTGAAGCCATATTGGAGGATTTATCTTAGCCGGGGGAGTACGAAGAATCTGGAACGTGAGCTCGCGGATGTCCCAGGCACTTCCGGCGGGTATACGATCAATTCTACGGGATAGAGCGTCGTCGGGCCATGACAAAAAGGTGGAGTTGAATTCATCTAAAGAGGCCGGGGTAGACATGATGATAGATGTGTAGTTCTGGAAAGGCTCGAAAGGAGAGCTGAGGAAGTGTTGGTACGTAGATACCACCAGGTACGAAGAGCATGATTAGTCATATCACGTGACTGCATCTACCGAAACGGTTAGTCACGGTTAGCCACGGTTAGCCACGTCGCGTCATTTGAGACGTTAGTCTTTTCATGATCAAGCAACCTGAATACAAGAACGATTCCTGACAGTTTATCCGAATTACCATCTACATCTACATCCCCATCCCTTCAATCAGCTATGCGCAGCGGGCGCACGGCTCAGAATGTCATGGCAGTCCTCTGTTCGCAGTCTTCTTCGCGATCTGAAGCGCTCGAAAAACTCAACCCCAAGTGAACTGCAATCAGAACAACTACATGTCGAGGCCTATGAAAGCGATGGAGAGATTGCATGGGATAATATACATTCTGTTGGGGACATCATTGGGGGCGAGAAGGGCCGGTCGTTGACGTTCTTTATGGACCTTGTGTTGCGCGACGCAAAGACTGCTCGGTTCTGCTCAGAATACGTCTCGTCAGTCTTGGTTGGCTGGATTACAGTCCTGTCACAGCAGACTGCAGAGAGGCTACAGGTTAACCGGTGAGCAATTCAAATCCTTTATACATTTCAATACTTTTGCAATACATGATGCTGATACGGGGGGTTTAAGAAATCACAATCTCCACATCAAGAACGATACATACTCCCTCGGTGTTTCTGCAGAGTTGATTATGTCCCATCCCTCTGCAGATACTGCCACGACATTCCCGCACAATATCACAAAGGCAACTCCATTCTCCTCAGTCCTGATACGAGAGAGGTCCCGACCAGATTCCTCTCTTACCACGGCGGAGCTCTATTTTGTACTTGCTATGGCTGCAAAACATCGTACGCTACTCGACATAAGATCTATAAACGTGGGTTCTTGTAAATACTTGCTCTCTACTAAGCTAACCCGGTGTAGTTACGCCTCTTGATAGTATACTCGCATTGGGTCCAAGTTCTCAATGTGACTACAACAGTACCATACATTGTGTCAATTGTTGATGGGAAGGCCGCCATTGCGGACAAGATGATAATTCACCAAACATCATGGTTTAATTTTCTTGATGCGTCTGGGCAGCTACGGGCCCTACTGGCAATGTTTGATGGTATTGAACTGGAACCTAAACTGGAACCGGAAAGAGCTATGAGGACACAAATGCCTCTGCAGGAGATCAAAAACAATGCTCTAAGGCAACGGTCGAAGCGTAATCTTGATAATGGGGAAGAGTTGGAAAACAGAAGGTCGAAATCGCAGAGGATTTCACACAAGCAAGCCAGCCGAGGGTCTCAAGAAAGAAGTTTGGTCGATCGTTGAAGCGTATTACGGCGGTGGAGCCAACAGCTTGGCTATTATAGTAAAGGTATATAGGCGGAACTAGCAGTAGGTAAGCTAGTATCCATATTTCAGAGGTTCTGAGGTTCCACCTAAGACATCGTGAACACTTCGTCTAGTCCTCTCTTGATTGCTTGATGTTCCATAAATTCCATGGCCTAGGTATCTTGGTCCCCAATTATCCCATGCGGAGATAGGTGTGTGCATGATGTCTCAGTATTTTGTGGAAGCTTTCTTAAAGCTCATCTAGCACCGTCCACAAGGATAAACCTAATGCTGTCTCCCATTCTCTTCGTAATTCGAGAACTTTACCGTCGTCACAGCTATCTCGCACGCCGCCTGAACAGCCTTCAGAATTGCAGCAAGCTCAATTCGGCGCACGTTCATGGCCTCAAAATGAAGAGCCTTCGTTTGAAAATAGCAGCTCTTCTCGAAGGTTGATCAATAATCGAAGAAACACAACAATACCATCTGATGAAACTTACAACTCTACAAACGCTCGACGTTCCTCAATCAATAGAAGACATTCGCCCATGCATTTTCATAATCACTACGAAGGAATCTCGAGATCATCGCCGAGGGATATTGCAAGCCCCGAAGAGGACGAAACACTGTTGAACGAAATTGAAGAACGAGAAAGTGCACATTTCAACACGAGACCCTCCCGAATGTCAGAATCGACGTTCTTTCAGCTTGGTTCGGCTGGCCCCATCCGACATTCATACAATAGCGAACTTATGCCTCAAACCTCTACTTCCCCATCGAATAGTCTTCCCAGCCATAACGGGAATCTGAGTCCGCCATCTAAGACCAATGGCAGAGCATATCGTAACGACGATCTTTATCATATAAACCAGAAAGTTTATTCACATGATCGACACCATGATCAGTCTGCACACCATTATACATCGTCCGTTTCACATTTCACTCTTCCTGAGTCATTGATTCAGCAAGCATCGCTATTGCCTAACCTGACAGTTTCCAATGCAGAACTGTTGGTAAAACACAGAAAGAGCGGAAATAGAAATTCGCCTTTTGAAGATCTAAGCCTTCAGTCCCAATTAAAGAAACGTGATCACGTACGTACGCTGCTTCTTATGCAGTGATCATATTAACTTGCCCATCAGGTCTTCTTAATCGACAGTAGCAGCTCTATGAGAAAACACTGGCCAGAGGTGCAAGAGATTTTCCGTATCTTGGCTTACTTGGTTGAAGAGTGCGACCCCGACGGGATTGAGCTCTATTTCACGACGTCCACCGAGAGTTACCGAAGCAAGAAAACAACATCGCTTTTGAGCCCAATAAAGTCTCGAGTTCCAAAAGGCTTTTCTGATATTAAACGAGGTCTGAATGATATCTTACAGCCATATCAGACAAAACTTCAAGGCGCTCCGAAGGGTTTTCGTAGATTGATGTCGTCTTCAAAGCCTGTGCGGCCTCTGAATTTATACATCTTCACCGATGGCGCCTGGGAAGACAACACTGATGTCGAGAGACCGATCAAGAACCTTGTAGAAGAGCTTGAGAATTATAAGTACCGCTCGGATCAAGTAGGGATTCAGTTCATCCGCTTTGGTGACAATCTTGAAAGTATTCAACGGCTGAACAGGCTCGACGCAAATTTAGGGTTGAAATTGTACGTATCACCACCAGAGCCTTTCTACCATGTTTGAGGATCTCAAACTAACGATGCTTGCCAACGCAGGGATATCGTTGATCACGAACCCTCTAACGGCAATGTGTGGAAGATGCTCCTGGGCGCGATCAATAAGAGGTTCGATAACGACATCCCTGGAACCCTCAGCAGCTCAAGCGGCTCGCCACATTCCATGACCCAGAGAGGATCAAACGGCTTTCACGCTCATCAGTAACTCAAGCCCTTGAGCGACGTTGTCGTCTTCACACTACATCACGCTCTGGATTCTGTACAGAGCTTTCTCTTTCCTGGTCGCTTTACCTCTAATTCACCTCCTGGATAGAGGCGCGTTATATGCAGAGGTGGCTCATATGTGCAATTTGTCCAATTACCAGCTATTCATTATGTTCTCATGAATCGTTTGGGAAAAACCCTATATTTCGCAATACGACTTACTTTTTGGATTGAAGAAGTCTACTTCGAATTCCTGTTTATGGTCGCACCAAGTCCAAGGCCACTTTTACTCGTGGGAGTACTCAATTTTACGAACATGAGGCGGCATCTAGGAGACCTTTTCTTTGCGGCACTAACTTGGTAAGCTTTGCAAGCTGACGATACGTACCTAACAATACAATGTACATGTTAAAATGGAACATTGGCGGACAGGATCAGAGGGCAAGGAAAAGGGCGAAATATACTGGTAGCGAGCTCCTTAAAAAATAAGCGGGGATTTTTCTGTGTCTGAGACCTTTCTCTTCTGTCTTTCTTTATCGCACGCAGTTTTTGTAATCAGACGACGCAACGATACGGGAGGGAATTACGGATTTTACGCGCTAGATACCCCTTATTTTGTATTTATATACTTTCCTAAAAGCTGCGCATCAGGGAATGATGTCGATATAAGTTAGGGAGTCTGCTGAGACTTAGCTATAGAGAAGCGTATATGAAGGGCCGAAACGGTATGCCACGACCGCTAGTGCAGCAAAAACCCCAGTCTGGACAATCATGTAGGCAAGATCGCCAGTCGCAGCATCAGAGTAACGCAGAGGCATGCTGATCGGTTGTCATACACATACACAGCGGGGCCGATCTGCTGCGATTGCTGAGAGTAATTGATTGCCAGCCCCATGACCTCGAAATGCTGTAGTGGAAGGAGTGCAGTTTAGATAAACAGAACAAACGAGGTGCTACTCTAGGGGTACCCAAGGGTTATATCAATTCCCGGAGATATACCTACATGTCTACTCCGTCGCATCCACGCCTCTTGTTAGTTTTAGGATCATTCCCACACTACTGGACACGGCGCAGTTAATATAGTTTGATTCAAAACATTCGTGGGTACAGGGACCATGCTGCGCTGGTCTGGCATCGGTACTCGAGTATGCTTTTGTAGAAGCAAAAGCTAGCGAGGGTAGCTAATGGGCCCATTATCTCTGGGCCCGGCCTTGAAAATGTTTTTGGATTCTCCTAGGTACTAAAGCTCGCTTCGTATAATCTTTCTGTCCAGTCCTATACGTCATGAACGTACAGAATAAGATACTCGAGATGCTATAAACAAGAAAGAGTATCGCACCACTAATGCAGCCCTTGATAATCTTGCTGTGACAGACGTGCCTCAATTCTACTCTCCTTCAGCACCCTCAACCCTCCTCAGAAACTCCCTTACCCTCCCTACCTCGACGTCCTCCCCTCTCTCACTTTCCACCGCCGCGACCAATCCAGCGACCATCTCATCCACTCTGCTCTCTTCCACCCCCGTACATAACGCGACTACCTTTCTCAACTGGTCCTCTAACTCGATACTCCTACTCGCAAGGTCCTTTGCCTGAGCTTCCAGCCTAGCGTTGTTCCGACGGTATGCTGAGACACGCGCCTGAAGGACTTTTGCGGGAGGCAAAGAGCTGACGTAGGAAAATTGCTGAGGAGTCAGGTCTCCTGGATTCACAGGATCAATGTTCGCAAGAGAAGAATCAATCTCAAGACCAGCGTCTGCTTCGCCGATTTTGACATCTGCTCTCGCTTCCAGTGGGGTATTCCCGGATCTTGAGAGCAAACTCCGCTGCTCATCATTTGCACGGCAGAGGTTTGTGACCTTCTGGCGGAGGTCTTTGCGCTCCAGGGATTTGCCTTGGAGGTCTTCGAGACGGCGACGCTCGGTGACAAGGAGGGAGGTAGTTTCGCGGAGGGTGGCGTGGGCTTGGTCGATAAGGGATTGTTTGGTTTGAAGCTCTGATTTTAGGGATGATGAGGTGTCAGAGAGGAGGCTTGATATCGCTGGAAATCATGTTAGTGCTGCAGTTGCACGAAGGATTGAAGGACAACTTACAGTTCATAAGTTCTTGGCTACTTTCTAAGACTTTGCTTACTGGATTCTTTTCCAGCTTTGTAATTTGGCTACTTGGCTGCACATCCGTAGGCTCTGGGTTGCCCCCCACCCCAAAGTCAACGGGCTTGAGGCCACCACGATTTGCAATCGTCGGATTCGCACCAACTTCGAGAAGCTGTTGTGTGATACTCTTGTTGCCGATCCTTGCGGCAAGGTTCAGTGCTGTGTCTCCAGACATATCTTCTGCGTTCACGATTTCTGCCATGAATCTCGCAAGACCAATAGGTTTAATTGCTGGCCTTGCGCTGGCTTCAGGGCCATCGAAAGAATTCTGTTGGCTATTCTGGGCGCTTCCCTGCCGTACAACAAATTCTAGCAAACACTCAAGGTAGTATCGGCAGGCTTGACTTCGGCCTTTGACAGCCGAGGAGACTGCAATATGATGCAAAACAGTGCGCCCACGACCGTCTCTGATCTCTATAGTAGGTCCGAGTAGCTCTAGCAATTCTGGAAAATTGCTTTGATCAAGGTTGTTAGTGGTGAGCGCTGCACGGATCAACGCTGTCTCGCCTCCTCCGTTCAAGCGGAAGATACTCGCCCCCTTTGATATCAGTGCGCGCAGCAAGGAAGTTCGTGCTAGCGTCGCAGCCCAGTGTAGAGCAGTATGTGCCGTTGCATCAATCGGAATGTCAAGATCTTCACCAGACAACCGTAGTAGAGCTGGATGATTCGAAAAGTCTGTTTGTGATGGATCGAGAAAGAGAGAAATTAGCATATGCTGTTTTTTCATCATTATATCACAAGTAGGTTGCGGTAGAGGCGCTAGCCCTGCGGTCGTGACGTCCACATTAGGCTGAGGTTGGTAAACAAACGACTCATTTGGTTCGGTGGGTGACATTTCTCTCATGCTAGTGTCATAGCTCAAATCATAAGCAAAAGGGTCTTGGCTGGAAGAAGGTCTCGCACGCTTCCGCGGGGGTTCGTTCATGTCGTTGTTTTGATTTTCGTGCATGTTGGTGAAGTAAGGCCCGCTGTGACCTCTAAGAGCTGGATCGAGGTGACTGTTCGCTCCAAAGCTGTTTTCCGATTGCAAGCTCTGCATACTTTGTTGACTGCTACCGGCATACGCTGATTCTTGACTGGCCATCATCTGCTGCGAGGGTCTTCGAGCAGGCGCAGGACGTTTATTGCCGCTGCCTGGACGAGGTCCTGGAGAATCGAATCTTGCTTTGCTAATTGCATTCACAGCATTCGCTGCGGTCTTTGAGATGTTCTTAAAGAATGTTCCGTTTGGGGACGAGGCTGTGGGTCGATTGTCAATTCCTCCGTTGAGCATGTTTCTCTTCCGCTGAGCTGCCATTGCCTGCTCCTTGGTAGGCGTATCTACATTTCCTTGGCCGGCGATAGTCAATCCATCCTGACCCATATCATACTCCAGCAGAGGGCGCAATAGCTCTTCGACACCGTATCCTCGACAGAAATCGACACCTCTTCTATAATTTATCCAGGTTCCTTGGTATTTTCCGTACCCACCCTGGACCTTTTCGTGTTCACCAGCAAGGATTTCTTTCTCTAGGACCTTTGTGCGTTTGCCCTTGTCGATGCCTGCAACCTTTAGAATTTGCGTCGCGTTCAGCCATGAATCGTTGCGCCGGCGCATGACGGCTACTTGATTGACTTCCATTTCATAGACAGAGACTCCAGAGTATACGGCCTGAAACATCCAACTGAGTTAGCCCGAGTTCATACCGACACAATTATCTAATTTAGGGCAGCCATACCGTATAAATTTGCGGCTTATGACCTGGAGGGTATCGCTGTTGCGGGACGTTGACATGCATATCCCCGAAACTTTTCTGTGCGCTATATTGCGAATGTAGTCCATTGGGGCCCCCATAACTTGACATGTTGTGTGGTAGAATTTGTTGGTGCCCTCGAGACGCGGGTGGGGTCGGTGTTGGGGTAGAGGCGACTGATTGAGGAGCTTCGAAAGAATTCAGACCGGTCTGTGAGAGGTGGATGCCATTCATGGATGAGTCGGTGCTGTTTTGGGAAAATGAGGGTGGGGGGTAGGAGGAAGAAGCGGCGTGAATGGCCGAGGCCATGAGGACGTTAAGGGGAAATTGCACCAACGGCGAAGGAGAATACTATGAAAGTCCTTTATGCCGAGCAAGATGGAAATGTTACTATCCCGCTGGGTTGCCGTATCGCACGCTTCATTTATTGGGCAATCTGTTCCTCTCTGGCGACGCTGAGTAATTTCGTTGATTTTGGAAGACGTGTTCGCGTCCTTCCGAAGTGGGCGGGGAACTCTTTCGGCGCGTCTCCGTTCGCGCCTAAGGTACATATGTATCTACTTTAATCAATGGCCCTAAGCCCTGTGAATTTGGTGATGATGGTTTACTGTGCAAGGAGCTTACGAGTCTACAATGTACAAGACTACCTACCGATGTGCCCAACACTTAAGCCAGTCAGGCCAGAAAAATCTACACTACGTCTCAAATCGGACGAGGACGCTGAAGTCACCGTATTGCATGCGCACATCAAACACCCCATTTGAGCGCTTACAGACAATCACAGTGGATACAACTTGCGCGAGAGAAATTGGAAGACTCAATTCAAGCACATATGAGTAAGCCAACGAAGACGATGAAGGATGTTAGATATAAAACTCAAGAACACAGACTCGAACGCTCTTTCCCTCTGTATACGACCTGATTGAAGCTTTCATTGTTCTGCCATGTTATGCCCTGTTATGATCCTATGAATGATGATCTTACAGTTCTCCTTCTTAACAATCATCAACCATTGCGTACATCCCAAACATTGCTCCAAAGACTCCAGAGTTGGCCGATGGCAAGAGTACTCCCGCTAAGAAAAGAGGATACGACATCCCCACAGTATCCGGACAGCTCTAGATCTTTGTGCTGTCAAGGAAATCAACATTCTCTAAGAGCCAGCTTTGCGCTATAAGATACTATCTATAAGCTCGGTAGATATCCATGGGATAGAAGGATTCGTAGTCGTGATAGGGAGTCTCACTGGAAACGCAGTAGCAGACATCGATACGTGACATGGGTAGAAGTCTGTTCGAATGAAGCTAACGGAATGACTATACCTACGAGTAATCTATTAATCCTCCAGTAGCCCAACGACTACCATCAACATTAAGCCGTCATCCATGACTTCACTGATTGAAGGTCTAGGTCTGACAGGATCAAGTTCACTAATAAGATACGGTGCGGACCTAGAACTTTCACCAAGCTGGAGATAGTTCTTGATTCTGGCTCTTGATCTTGTACCGGAGTATGACCTTCAGCCGAGCAGTTCCGTTTAGAGATCAGTGTGACAAACAGCACTCAAGTCGTCAACCATAATAGAGTGGTGTATTAGCGGCGCGAGCATGTAAAGCCGGCATATTTGTTCAGGCCCTAACCCTGCATGCTACAGAATAGGACCTCAAAGAAAGATGGAGGCCATACATATAGACGTTTGGAGATCTGAGCGCGTCCTCGCCTCCTTCTTCCAAGGCCCTTTGACCCCGTCCGTAAAAACTCAAACAATCACACCGACGTCTAGCTCCCGGCGGGGGGAGGAGTGTAGTTCGCTTCGTGGATAGAAGTCCGTGCCGCCGGTCGAAGTTGATAATATAGATTAATTCGCCGTCAGAGCTACCGGACTTCTGGTGTGTAAGAACGTTTCCAGCTACAAAGAGCAAGTAGTGCAGAGTATATACCGAAATAACAAGAGAAACAACCAGGTTGGCACTTTGCGTAAGTCATCGTACAGGGGCGTGCACAGGGGGACAAGGTGTTTGAAAACCGTTGGAGACATACGAGTAAACTGTTCATCTACATTCAGCCGTCATCTCCAGCCATCTCAGACAGAATCAGTTCCAGAATAAGGTAATTGAGCCAGCAATCGACTTCGACAGCCTGGTGGAAGAGGGTTGACCCTAGATCAAATACTGATGAGTTCTCTGTAAGATTCGTGTTGATGCCGCTACAGGCGTGCTTAGAAGCCTAGCTTGTCACGTGCTAATCTTCGCGTTTGTTCGCTTACTGTGGAGCAACCAAAGGACAGACTCCTCAGCATTGGCTGAGCGGTATGTTTAGAACTTTTCGATCTGAGATTGCAAGGAGCGCAAGACTAGATTACCTAGGGGAGGCACTCGCTGTTGCGAATTCAGAAAGCGTACAACCACACAGCAGATCCCAAAGTGAAATCACCCTTCATCTCCTCCGTGCTCTACTCCGTCAATGCACATACCTCCCCGACCCTGCGGCACGCAAATACATACACTACCATATCGTCTCGAAATTTCGCAAATACAGTCCTCGCCAGCGTTTAGGGGCACAACGTAAGCCGCAGATAGGGAACGCAGCTGCCGTTAAACGAATTCCAACCCTGCTCAGTCTTGGCATCAAACGCCTCAGAGTCCTCATTCGCGCCAATGAAGGTCATCCGAACGACCTTTATAAAGTTCTCGCGACAACCTATGGTCGTAGAGGGGAGCGGAAGCACGAGCTTCGGCAAGCATTGGAAAAGCTTCAGCAAGCATTGAAATCAAACAATATCCTCCTAGAGCCGAAAGCTGTGGCTCGGCTCTCAAGCTCCCTTGATGACAAGACAAAGGTGCCCTATCTCGGGGAGACTATGAGAGCACTTGTCAAATCGCAAAAGGCGCAGAAGGCGTTGGGATTCGACAAAGTACCGATAAAGGACCTGAGGCCGATAGTAGATAAGGAAAACGCCTGGGGTCGTCTAATGCCGATGAAACGGGTCTCGAATATACAAAAGAAGTGGTATGCCAAGACACTTGACGCTCTGTTGCCACCGCTGCCGGAGCACGAGTGGAACAGCCTCGGAGGTCTGGCCACTGGGCGAACTCCGTGGGAAGGGCCTGTACCTCGCAGAAGCCAAGCTATGATGCGGGATAGTGATGGAATAAAAGTTGAAAACAAAGCTGGTGCTGGAGAGGTGCTAGCAAAATTGCAGTTGCCAGAGTCCAATGATTGGTACAAGAAACGGAACCCGGATATTAAGACGAACCCGCACGCACTGACGCCAAGGTATATGAGAGGCCTGTGGGCTAGAGTCTTTGCGCAATGCCCGGTGATGAAGTGGGATGTCAACAGAAAAGAATGGGATGTCTCGTGGGGGAATGTGCAAAAAGACAAAGAGATCGTCCTTAGCGCGCATTGTCAGGGAGATATGAGCCTCTTTGAAGACGTGGATGAGTAGAGTGCCGACGGCCTGGGCAGCCAGACATGGATCTATGGCACATCCTATGTGATTAGCATGCGCTGACATCTACTCTACCCCACATAAGAACAATGCCTCCTGGGTCAACCCGAGTCACTCAAGGGCGATTCGCCAGCTTAAGGGCAGAGGGTTTTCCAAACCTTTCACGGCACAGCCGCAAAGGGATTCTGCAATTGTAATATAAGAAGACCTTCGGCTAATTAAGCCCTTATGAAAGCAACGGATCAGCCAAATGAACGAATGCATGTAATGCCAAAACATACCACTGCCTTGCTATCAGCAAGCATTTACTCCAATCAACTGCGTGTCTCGAAATTCCGACTCTTGCTTCGGTTTTCCACCCCATACTATTAAGTTTCGATACCTTATGCTCACAAGGAGCTGCCAAAATCATCTGCGCATCTGTGCCTATCCGCATCGGCGCATTGTCCGATCTCTACGAACTCGCTATACTTCTCGCCGTCCTCAAGACCCATCTCAAATGTGCTCCAAGACATTCCCAGGTTTGAATCTATACACGAATATGATAGATGTACCGATCTACGTATTTTTCCATCTATCCATGACGTCGCGTTTTCATAATTTTTCTCAATATCTAGCGTTCACACAACATCCATACCCAAGGAAGAATCTTCCGCAAGGTAACAAACTTTCTATCCATAGCATCAAAGTATGGCCCACCATCCAAAGCTCCTCCAGCTTCCGCGAATAAAGCATGGTTCGATAACTCTACTGATGGCATATATCCGATACCCTCTACACATCTGACCCAAAGGCTCTCATCTCAATCTATACGCTCATATTGCGTGCCACGTGTCAGCTCGTATGTCCTATCCACCCGCTCAAGCCAAATCCCTCCCAAAACAAACCCACCCAGCACATATACCCGACATCTCCTTCAATCCCCCCTATCCATCACATCTACCCAATACCCCCTTCATTCTCCCATCTGCAACCCAGTACCCCCCTCTCCTACCATCCTTCCGCAAAACCCAACCCAACCAAACATCAAAGCCCTCAACACCCAACACAAAACTCTCAAACCCCTGGACACCCCTATCAAGAGCCCACCATTAACCTGCATCTCCCAGAACCCCACTTGTTCCGCAAGTTTGCTGCAGACTGCTACGCCACAGCCTTGGCTGGAATGGTAATGACGACGATTACGCACTCAACACAACGAATCGAGCCATATCGAAACTCGCGGGTTTGGCATTCCTATATTACAGTTCCCCGCGCTCATACCAAAGCAGGAATATCCCCTGGTCGCAAGCAAGTAAAGGAAGAGTGAGTGCAAAGCATACGCCGTGTCCCTTTTCTCTTTCCTTCAATTCGGGGCCTTGGGATTTCCTCATTACCGGGGTTTTGTTTGATATCGAGTCCCGTGGTGTGAATGGACATCAAAGACTTTGCTTATTTGATAAACACCACCCCTTTTGATTCAGAGAGCTGCTGAATGTTGGAGGGGGGGGGGGGGGTGGGTTGCGGAAGAAGCGTGTCCGCGACGATGATGCTGCAGACCCGATCAGGTATGGGGGTTTGACCAGGACTCAACAAGACTTAAATGATTTCAAGGGGGTTGGTCGAATTAGCGAGGCCGTGAATAAAGATTCTTTTTGAGTTGTAGCATATGGACGTTTTTTTCTAAACTGCCTTTTTGCTGATTAGCTACTAGAAGGAATTCAAATTTGGGGTTTGGGGATAGTTCTGCGCGTGTACTGTATGCATCTGACGTCTGGCGCATGCGGGGAGCTGGTGGGGTTCCCGCAATGGAGAATCCAGGGGGGGGCTGGTTGGGGGGGCCGGTTTAATGAGGGCGGAGTGTTTGAGGTGTTTGGGTGTTGGAGATGAGTTTGAAACTCTTGAGGTGAACGAAGTCGTTTGGATGGGAGTGTGCGACTGATGAGTACATGGCTTTAAATTTTTTCCGACTTTCAATGTCTCGAAACCACATTGTGCAATTCAACTGCAACAGCCCCGAGAATCTCTGTGCGGAAATCCCTTCAGTAATTGCGAATCTACTCTACTCCTATACCCTCTCCTTTTCTTCCCCTTTCCTCCTCTCCCTCCAAATCCAGACCCCCGAACACACACCCACCGACCCCCTCTCCCCCATCTAATGAACCACAGCGATAGCAAAACTCCACGGGCACGAAAATCGACGATGTTGGTACGTCGTTGCGGCGTCTGGTTTGTCCAGGTCATGCAAGTGCGGTAGGATATGTTGGTTTGTTCGATGGTGTAAGATAAAGGGGGAGGTTGGTTTTATTGATCTGCCTATCAGATCCGCTCTGCGAGTAATAGCCCTGTAACGATGAGTTGGGGGAGGGGTCTCTAGCCTGTAATCTGGGTTGTTTGGCGCGAAGGAGAGGGGGAGGAATAGGGGGATGGATGAGAAAGGGCGTATTCAGCATAAGTTTGAGCCTGAGATTGAGCGCTCCATCTCCACCGCTACTCCCACAACACCCACCACCACCTTCCCTTGGAATCACTAGCCCTACAAACGACCGGAGAGCCAACGCACCTCCTCAGGGCTCCATTGGACTCTTTGATGGAAAAGACGACGAAATTTTTGACCGTAACTCAGTCAAAGTACTAACCGCTTGAGCGGGCGAGCTGGGCGAGCAGTAACCCTTTTATCCAGGTGTTGAATGCTTCGTGCTCCCTCCTTATCTTCATATATTAGGTTTCCATACCGTCGAGTACCGAGACGGCCGCGCGCGCGTTTGAGATGGGTTTGGATATAGTTGCTCAAGTGGGGTATGGAAGATGATTTTGTTGAACTCGCATAAGGGCTTGATTCTGTTGCGATCCCCGAATTCTATCAGGTAGATAGTAGCGTGGGCCCTTTTGGGTACGATGGGGTGTGGCCTGGTTGAGTATTCTTCAGAAGGTATGGCATCGTGTTTTTATGTCGTGTTTGAGCCACCAATTTGTTACATGCCGAGTACATGAGGTTCTATATCTCCCAGGAACGATTTATCGCTCCTGCCACACAAGTGACTTGAATATTGTCTTCCGAGCATTCGACCGCCGAATCGTCCGTGCAAGCCTCTTCAAGGCGGCTCCAATCGCCTGGCATGGGTTGCATTGTAACATCAAGTCCACTCATCCTCGAGATCTCCAGACCTGCGGTCTTCGATTACTCCCCTTTCCTTTTCCTCCACGGCTTCTCTAATGGCTGATGCATCTTTTCCACAAACTCAACCTTTGCTTCACGACCGACTGAAAGGAGCTGTCCCATCGCGTACCCAGGTAAAAAGCTCATAATGCCCACTGTAACGCTCGTCGCTGCAGCCATCTGGCAGAAAACGATACGCGAAATGATTTGGAGCTTGATATCAGGATTTGGCACTTGATACGAAAAGCTCCAAGCTGCAATAATTGCGCGGTACCAAACCCGGAGTATGTCTAGGTAGATGACGAGCAAGGCGCCAAGGCCGCAAAATCTATGCCAAGGAAATTCAGATAAGGGGACGTTTCTTTTCGAGTGGGGGCAGGCCACGCTGCGTCATTGCTTCTTTCTTCTTCGTTTTCAATTGTTTGAAATACAGAAGGACGGGCAGAGAAGAAACTGGTGTAAGATTGAAGCGAAGTCCAGAGGAGAATTGCGACAAAATAATAAGTTCCCAAAATGACGATAGCGGCGGCTGGCGACGCAGGCGATACTAAATATTGCAGGTCGGCAAATTGAGGCTTCAGTATGGGAAGTAGGAAATGTGCTAGCGTGATTGCAGCCGAAAAGGTAGAGAATAGTAAGTGAGATGGGGGTTAGTAAGATGAATCCATCGTGATTCTCTGCAATGACGGATATATTGCTCAAAACGCTCGACTCTGGCTGGTAGTGCTCGTTATGCAGCGAAGACCGACAACGGCGGTCAACCATTCTTCCGATGCGCTCATCTGAGATAGATGGGTTGCGACAAGATACAGCGTTCAAGGCGAGTGCGGCGTATTGTTTCATTGACATCAGCTGCGATGCGTGCCTCTCGCTGGCTGAGATAACATAGCCAAGAACTCGAATGGCACCGCGTTTCAACGTGCTCGAGCACCATGGATGAGGGAAGCAGTCCAGGGCGCGACGATGGGTTTCTCTCCAACATAGGCGGGGAGGTATCTCTGATCTTTCAATCGCCTTGACCTTTGTTCCACACAGGTCAAATTTGTCAATATCAGTCCCAATGCACGCCAGAACGGCGGAAACGACTCCAGAGGTTTGTGGAGCGCCCACTAAAGCCTAGAAGTAAGTGGGTTGAAGCAGAAAGCCAAGCTTTGGCGAACATATGCTTGTGGGCCTCCGGGGATTAATATCGATGAATATATCGTAAGAACCAATCATAACTACACATTTCTGATCCAAGTGCTGGCTAAACCTCGACACCTTTAAACCTATACATCTTGATCTTACAAAAAACCGTCATGATATCCAGATAGATATTGCCCATCCTCCTCTACAATCACATACATAACAAACCAACCCTACCATACAAATCCAGAGCCTGACAGCCAAAAACTCACCCAAGGCGCCGGAAAACCCCCCTCCACTCCTTTTCCTATCAACTTCTGAAAAACCACTTCCCATCGCATGTGCATCCGCCAGATCTTCTTCGCAAAACTAAACTACTCGTTGAAATGTTCCGTACAAGCGTTTCTTATTTTGTGGTGGGAAAAGATGTGGGAAACAGCGCTGTTTAAAGAGAGGGAGCCAGCTATGTAAGGAATGCGAGAAACTCACAACTCCATCCTCATCGAGCCCCATATTAGGATTCTTCTCCCCCCCCCCCAATCCATATGCACCACCAAAACCCGCTCCTTCACCCTCCAAACTCACATCCTAATTACCGCCCCAAAACCACCACATCGAACAAACCCTACGCAGCATCCTCGTATCCAAACACTCACAAACCCCCCTCACCACGATCCACATGTCTTCTTGCGCACCCGATCGCTCAAATCTCCACCACCAACACCAAAAAAATCCCATCTTTCCGCTTCGTTCGAGAAGGTAGATTAATGAATGCGCGTGGCTGTTGTTCTTGCAGGTTACAGGTTGGGGTGAATACGGTAGCTTAGCTTGCTAAGACAGATTTCACGGTGAGAGGGGTTGTCCTGGTGTTGAGGAGGAGGACGGGGGGTTTGGTGGTGAGGAGGGGGGTTTTGTAGTAGTAGTAGTGGGTTGGAAAGGGAAAGGGAAGGGGTGGGATGGGTGGATGGATTAGCGAGGGCGGCGGTGGGAGAGAGATGGGTTGATAGCGCCGATGTGCTGTGAGAGCGTGTGAGAGCCCAAGGCCATGGGCGATGGTTGATGACTTGCTTGATTCGAGTACGGACACGGCGAGGGGGATGTGGGGAGATTTCATGTTGGTGTACTCAGCCGATGGGGTAGGTAGACGGGCGTTTTCTTTTGTGCCAGTTTCGTATGATTGAGAGTGCTGGAAGCGTTGTTTGGATCGAGCTCCGAATCGGTGATGTGGGATAGATAGTCTGCTTGCGCTTCGTGGATGGGCGGAGAGATCGGACAGAGGACGAGGGAGCAATGTCAAAGATAGTAGTGAGAGGCTTGAAAGCGGGCCATTTCGGAAGCAGGGAAATATTGTGGACAATTCTGATTGATACTACAAACCCCAACCCCTTGCCCGACCTCCCAGCCAAGCACGAAGTCCAGCTGCCGCTTGGCCAGCCCTCCCACAAGGCCATGCAACCTGCGCCACAGCTCCCAAAACACCAGTCGCTCATGCATGTGCAATGCAACCCCAATGCGCTAGAATGTAAAAAAGCAAATAGGGTATGTCTGCCCGAAGAAACCCAGGCGGCAATGACTAGCTCCATGTTATGCACGCTGATGCTATGTAAAGTAACAAGATAAGGTAATGGTATACGCAAGCAAACAAAACTCAGACGCGAAGATGGAGGCGTTGGACACGCACGTGGAAACCGGCGTTCATATGCAAGTGCATCTGGTGTAGGAGAAAGAAAAAGGGGTGGCCGACTCGGTGTGGCCCAGGAAAACGCCTAGTGGCGTTTACCCATATGCGGTTAGCGCAGACAGCAGCAGCTGATGCGCCGGGGAACACCATCACAAAATGCTTGTATGTAACGAGATACGGTCACCGAGTCATCTGATATCATGTTTGCTGGACGATTGCGTCGACGCAGGAGGATCATGGTATTGAGACATCTGCTGCGTGCCGGCACTCGCGGTGGCCGGGCTGGTGTCGAATAGGGTCGAAAAGTCCCATGAAGCTCGACCAGGCGGTCCAGTCATGGGCACTTGGCCGGAAGCAGCCGAACTCATTGGGTCCCGTATCGCGTACTGAGACTGCAGCGACGGGACTGTATAGGCTTGGGATAAAGTTGGAACGGAGACTTGAAGTGGGGGTGGTTCCGAGAAATGCACCGGTGCGGCTAATCTTCCATGGGAAGTAGGCGACATGGTCGTGGAAGTTAGGGTCGTGCTATACGCGCCCGAAATGGTGGAGTTGGAAGCCGAATGCGGTGAGGCAGAACAACGATGATCCGCGCTCGGCTCCGATTGCGGTTGGCCGAAACTATAGCCGGAGCTCCTTGGTGTGGGAAGAGCGCCGGCAGTCGACGAGTAGCTTGCTGACTGCCACATGTCAGCGTCATTGAAAAGTCTCAGAGATTATGCACACCGCGGCGACTCACATATTTCCCAATTATCTTTTTCAGCGCATGAGCCAGTATCTTCCAAGGGAATACCTTTACGTCCTTCTCAATGTTTCGCGGTTTCGGATTAGGGAATCCCATGATGATCTTGAAAAATTCCTCGCTGTCGGCCTTTGCTTTTGAGACAGTCATCGGCCGGAATCCTTCGAGGTTGCGTCTGATTCGGTTCTTTTCTTCCACGGTAAACCGTACGGCGACCAATGACTCCAACAAGAAAATCGTATCGACACTCGTCACAAAACACTCCTGACGTTCTTCCCACCAGATACAGCTAATGCAGATGCTGTTTGGCGGTCTGTTATCGGGTGCAACCGGCTGGAAATGGGTGTGGATCGTGCTTCCACCCTGCGATCTCCAAAATTGAACGAGTCTCCGCTTTGAGATCCACTCATCCGCAGTCCACTTATCTGCCATTGAATCCAGATGCCCTTTGATTTTGAGGACCGCTTTGTGCGGATACATGGCGTAAGGATTGAACGAACCACCCATAGAGCTTGCAGCCGGGGTAGCCGCAGGGCTAGGAGATTGCTGTAATGTTGATGTACGGATAAGGGGTGGATTTGCCGAAATGTTTGGAGAGGATATCGACAATGCCCCTGTAGTGGGAGTCGCCGATAATCCCGGGCTTCTGGTAGCTTGACTGATAGCGGTGTAAGATGATTTCCATCCCGAACTGTGTGGTGGTGAAGTTTTGAGAGACTGGGAACCAGTAGTACCAACGGAATATTCTTGTGATACATGTCTCGACATATCGCTTTCTGGAAGACTTCGCGAACTTGGCGACCTACAATAAGCTGCGAAGTTATTCTGGGTCGCAGTCACAGCGATAGGCTGCGAAACCTGCGAGTATGCCGATATCTCGCCTTGCGCATAGGGATACAAGGTGTAACTTTCGGTGCTCTTCGACTGCAATTGCTGGTTTGATGGCCTTTTGGCCGGAAACCTAAGGGCTCCTGCGGGCTCGATGGAGAGTCTCCTTTTACGGGATGTATCCTCAGGTGAGGCTCGAGGTTGATGTTGTATACCATCGGTATAGAGATAAGAGCCAACGTCAATCATACCTATCTCTGGCCCGGATTCCTCCTGGACGTGCAACCGGAGAGGTACTTGGGCGCTGTTACAACCCGTATATGAGAGCGGTGGTGCATCCGCTGTGAGCACATATTCATACGAGGAGCCTTGAGCCTCAATCGGAGTCAAGTCGGATAGGCATCGTTGTGTGGCGAACATCAAGCTGATGACCAAGGGCGAAGGGGCCGTTAGACTGTACGTTGAACGCAGGTACACGTAGACTTGAGATCCTTGAGAGCCCTGATGGGGAGAGTGCGACGTAACTACGGGGAGCTTCCGTGAGCCGTAGTTGATGATGGACGACTGTGCTACTTCATCGTAGGTAGCACGCGGCTCATAAAATGAGCTAGCCGGGTAGGGCATGTGATCTGCATTTTGGTCATATGCCGTTGGAAGTCCATGCACCTGAGATTCGCCAAAGCCGGGTTGGGCGTATGCGAGGTACATTTGATCTTGTCCAGGGCGAGTAGCATTGTAGTCGGCAGGGCTGACGTTCGTCTGTCCTGGTCGGCTGGTGTCGTAATCTGCATGACGCACCGTTAGCCACCAGCGCCTTTCAATGCTGGACTGATCACGAGGAGTAGTACAGTAAAACCGTGTAGCTTATTTGAGTGAAGTGAAGGACAGTAGAACTTACTGTGCAAGCTGGGTGTTTGAGACTTCCCGTAGCCTGACATAGACAGCAAAGCTGTCCTCAATTCGCCCTTGGAGAGCAGCGCTTCCTGGTGCTCTCCACCGAAAGCAAACGACGCCGCCTCGACCAGGTCGTAGGTATCGTCTAATATTATTGGAGTGCGATCTTCCTGGGGCTGCGACCGTCAGTACTGGGCATGGCAAGGCGTGGCTGCGCCGCAGATTTTGGCCCCAACGAAGAAGAGTAGGCAGCAGGTTGACAGGTAGTACGCGAATAATCAAAACCATGACAAGGCTTCGCTAGTACATTCCTAAGGAAAGAGGGTTGTATTTCCCGACATCAAAAATCATCTATAACGTGCAAGAATTTCTCTTACCGGGAACGTCTGATAAGTAGTGAGAGCCAGATTGACGAATCTAGGAAGCGTTGGAGGCGATTGAGAAGAACAAGTGGATGAGGGCCGGCGATCAGGAAATCCAGGTACAAATTCGGAGGATGTAAGGGCGCTGTGCGCCTGATGCAGTAAAGGAGTGGCTTGTCGCCTTCACGACCACGGTGGAAGAAGCACACAACAGATCGTTCCTGAGGCTTCGTAATCGAATATTGTTTGATTTCAATCATGGATGGAGCTGCGGATCATAAAGTACTCAGGCAGTGTTTCTGGGCTTTGAATGATGGTTCGTCCTCAAATGGGATGCGTTCGCGCTAGGAACCCTATGATGCCTAACCCAGTCGAAGTCTCGGCAAGTTGAGTTGTTTCAAACAACGATAATAGAAGAGAAGCAGCACGATCTAAATCACCAATAAGTACCAGATTACAGCCAGTATAGTTCCGCGTAAGTGCAGCAGAGACCGATCAACTTACCGAAGAGTATAAAGAACCAGTTCAGCAAGACGAAGCTTCTAGTCCCATACGGGGCAGCAGTCCTTGGAGTCTAGAAGGTACAAAGCTTTAAAAGAGGTCAACTGCGTTAGTAGTGGTTCTCGGGTGATGTCGTGCAGAGGTTGAGAGAAAAGGCCAGCTCTTAAGAAGGCAAGGGATGGGAGAGGCAGGCCGGATTTAATGTGATCCCTTGATGTAAGCCACAACATCAGAATTCTTGACCGTATTATCTCAATATAAAGCGAAACGTGATAGGGCTGATCATGCAGGCTCCCCACGCCCTCGAGGTGCCTGTTCGACGGGCTCGGAGAATTCTCGACTTGGGTTGCTAAACGCGACTACGCGCACAGTCGGAGGGCCATGGGGAACGGGCAGACGTAACAGATGCGCTTATAGAGAGATTAGATGTTAGAGAGTTGATCCTGCGATGCTTGCACGAAAAGTGATCGGGGTATCAAGTCCTTGCTGGGTCTCCACTGGCGTCAAACGTGAAGGCGGGAACAAACGAGGGATACCGTAAGGAGGGGAAGGTATAGGCTCGGGATCAACCTTGATCAAGGGTGGTGGATAGCAGTAGCACCGAGTAGCATAAAGAGCGGAGGTTTGGGGGACATGGAGAGATGCACGGTATCATAGTAACGAAAGTGTGGTTGGTGCTGTGGCGAGCAATTGGAGGGGAAGTGAGGATTCTAAAGTAGCATATCGTCTGGGGGGGGAGGGTACGGATGTCGTTCCAGAGCAGGCCAAGTGAAGAGTCAGGTAGCTTGACGACATTCCCGAAATCGGAAAGGCAATGCTCCGTAGTAGTGATAATGGGTGGGAAAGGGAAGGCCAATTGGTTTGCGTTGTAAGTGACTCCGCCACATGATTCGGATCGAGCTGGACGGCACCATTCGGGATTAAGGTACCTAGGTAAGGTAGGGAATCGATATCGGAAGTGCGTGTGGTGGCTAAATCCAGCACGCTGGGTTTCGGCGGGTTGGACGGTTAACAGGATGGGGGGGTGTCAGGTGAGTGGGGGGAGGAGGGACGGGGGAAGTGATGTGAGTGATTAGAGGGAGAGTGTACTCCGTACATAGTACAGTAAGGTAGCAAGGTACCTTGGTAAGATAGGTGAATACATCAGTACCTACGGACCACGGTAATAGTACCTGGTACCTTAGGTAGTGAACGGTGGGTACAACGACGAGGCAAATTCGCAGTCACGGAGCAAGGGCCACACTAGGCTTCGCACTAGCGATCAATACTGCTTTAGCCTCGATAACTGTAGCTATTTACAGCAGCGACTAAAGGTCCTTACAGTTAGTGCGGATTAAGATGAATGATCGTTGCATGGTCTCATGCATGAGGATCCAACTCTAAACGGCCCTTTGGAATACCCTAGAGCCCTAGAGGCAGACTGTGATTTCTCTCGCTTCCCTTCCATTACTATGATTTACACGCACCTATCACCGTCATCTCCTCTTGCTCCACATAACATGACCACCAAAAGGACATCCATCCCGTCCAGCCTTGAAACGAGCATGACAGGGTCAGGTACCGTCTCGAGGGATAACGATGCAAACATTGGAGGGTGATGAGTTCGGTCCGACGGTCCCAGCTGGCGTCGAGGATCAAGGCAAGGTACGAGGGAGGTGTGCAGAATGATAATGCATCACTTTGCCAATCACCATAATGCGATATCTCTTCCCTACCTTATCTGTCGGCAACTTTGCGACCGAGCAATCCACAACCCTTACAAGTACATCCGTACTCATGTACGGAATACCTAAGGTACCTTACCTATGCGACTGTGGCGGCAGCATATTGTGGCGGTGGCTGTGACTTGGACCGTGCTCGCATCTGTCGCTACTCGCTACCTTACTGTTAGCTACCTAGCTAGAAAGTACCCTGAGCTTATCCCATCGATAGCTGGCGTCCCTCGCATAGAGGGGTGAGAAAGTAGCTTATCGTGCCTGTACGGATGTACACAAGGCTCCCTCGACATCCAGATTATCTTTTCTCTTTCATCGTTCATCGACAGAGCCTCGCCGGCTTTACATCTTTGAAGCGACCGAGGCCGAGGACGGCGACAGCACTCCCATTGCTCGTACAGTACCACGGCCGAACCACGACCAAGGGAGCGAGAGACGCATAGGTACCTAAAGTAAGGGTGGTGGAGCATACGTGCGTACGCAGAATTCTGCGACGATCTCCCGCCCTCCTCAATCTGCCAGATTCCTGCGGCGGTGCCAAAGGGTGGGGGGATTAGCCCCTCTATCGGGTTTGTGCTCCTCTTCTTGCGGGGCCTATTCATAGAAGTTGAAACTCTCCTCATCGATCAAGTAAGGTAAGGATGGCCTGGCGACGTACCACGTGGCATGGCTTATGGCTAACGAGCCCTTACCTTAGGTTCTGTCATACAGAGTACCAAAATACTTCTTGATCGGCAGTACTGTAGATCTCGAGGCCGTTCATCACCCCTGGTTACGTGTGGTACGGAGTACTGTACTCCGTACCTAAAGTCCCTACATACCGTACCTACCTTACCTTACCGTAGGTATCAGTTGTTGAGGCTTGTAAAATGAAACTTCCAGCGCTCGGGTTTGAAGCATCACATCTGTGATTCTGACAAACATTCTGGCGGGCCAGAAATCAATCAAGTGTAGGTAAGGTAAGGTAGGTACTAGGTACTAGGTACTGGGTACTAGGTACTAGGTACTAATACGGTATCGTTTCTTCCGTTCTATGCCGTCCGGACTCTTGTCACTGCCGTCAATGTCAATTGTCAACTGTAAAGCTGCTCTTCACCTCCCGATGCTGGAGCTGAAAGCTTGGGCCCCACAGTCCACGCGGACTGCAACTTACTGTATTCCGTACGAGTACGGAATACAATCGACGATTTTGGTGAGAGGGGCTCCGGGGACGGCATGTACCGGCTATCTTAGATAAGCCTGCAGTCCTGTCCATTCGATCCATAGCCTACCATAGGTACCTCGGTACGGAATAGAGCCACCTCCTGTTAGTTCGCTCTCTGCCTATCACTAGCTTCATCATTACTACACCCGTACCCTCATGCACTAAGTACTGTGACTTGCCGTCGTTCATCTCGTCCTTTTGTTCTCTGCGAACACGCTCGGCATTGATTAGGCATCCTGCATATACTAGGGAGCTACTGTGTACACCCAACGCTTCCTTGCAGATCCTGGGAGACCGGCAACATCCCTCTCTGTCAGTCTGACGAGTAGGAACCGAGCATTCCTGTTTGCATGTGGAGAGATGGACCGGCCATACAGCAGTAGTCTTCTGGAAATGCCAGATGCCAGGTCTCAATGAAGAGGAAAAGCAATTCCGAGAATGGTATTGGCCAGTCTTCAATCGGAGGAAGTCACGCCTCTTTCTACAGTCCTTGATCTAGAACCACTGAGGATCTGATGTAGACGCTACAGTAACGGCCTTTCCATGTGCTCACATTCGACAGAGTCTTCGCTCTCTCCAACAACAAGCTCGGTCCGCTGACCAAGTTCTTTCCCAAATGTACATTGCGAGCATCCAAGCCCTGCATTTCCCTGTGCCATGGTCGAGACGGGTACTTCGAACTGAGCCGTCTCCGACATTTAAAATCCTTGCAGTATTAGATGGTATACGGATGTATGATATACTGTAAATACAATCCGGGAAAAGTGAGGGTGCCGTGGATTGAAAGCGTTCAGGCTTGATTCACAACGCTCGACTCTCCAAGCATGGACAGAACTCAAAATCCTCGGATCAGCGTTAGCAGTATATTGACTTTTCTCTACTGCACCACTCCAAATTGACATCGCGGAGATGCCCATCTCTCCCCATCGCTTTGACTTCCGATTGAAATAGCAAAAGTCAAACTTTGTGCCATCACAGCGTCTCATCCATCAGCCCACGAGATTGTTTACCTGAGAACACCGTTGAACTGCCTTTTCACTTAACGGATGATGTTTACAGAGCCATGACAGATACATCCCCGAAGAGGTAACAGAGATCGTATGGACGGCTGAGCTTTTTCTATCGTTGATTATCTATCGTTGCTAATCTTGCCATTACAAAACCCCAGGGCCTAAATCCACACTCGTCTCACCGTGAGAAACAAGCTCGTCATGTTGCCAGCCTAGCCACTCAACTTTCTAAACCTCACAGCTTGGCAGTCTTTGAAATGACTTAATAGCTATCGATGAACTGAGCATACAACTTCCGAAGCCGGAAGGCCCACATCGTTCCCACATGTTGTCTGTGCTAGGGGCATCACGCTTGATCCCACCGGGCTTCAACCCTTCCCTGTCCTTCCCCTCCCATTTGCAATTCGGGCAGTAGCCTTCGCGGGGTTCCTCGACAGGTCTCTGATCAGGGCACCGATCTGGTCCTTTCAAACACTTTCCGCGTGGCTCACTTCGACATGCAAGACCCAAGTCGACTGGTTTGCTGAAACATGGGCCGGAGTGCAACTCGATACGGTGCCCACAAAGTCGGAAAATCAGAGTCGTCCTGAAGCACATAGTGGCGGTGTACGATGGTTATCCCCGTAAAGAAAGCTTGATAGACGGAGTCGTTTGTGGCCGTTGCGATGATGGGAAAATGCAAGATTGGGTTCGCTGGTAGCCTGAAAAGAGCTTTCGGTTGTGGTATGACGGAAATTCTTCTATAAATGTGGAAGGTGAATGTTCGCTTGGTTGTTGGTGCTGAGAAAAAATAAACCTTCCAGGCCTCCTTATATCTTATCCAGGAAGGGGTGGCCTTGGCCATCCTGTGTCGTGAAGCTGTTCTCAACCGCCAGAGACAAGACTGTTACTCTTCAGCGAACCTCGCTATTACGAAACAGGGTGTCATGCGACAATGGACGCTTTGTACGAGATGGAAGAATGTTAGTGAGCACCTGATGTGTACAATCATTTCTGTGAGTCCATGGACCAGAAGATTCTCATGTCCAATATGGAATAAGCTGGCTCGCACTTGGACGATGCTCGAAACAACGGGTGGTGTTTTAGACGGTTTAGCCGCTTTATCTATGTGAATACATTGACCGAAACAGAGAACATGGCGATTGCCAAGAGTATTGTCTAGTCAAATAAGTGAGACTGGGGAAGCCAAATGAGACAATAACAAAGCACAAATGGGTCTGAGATTGGCCTTGTGCATCGACCATACGATCATAGACTCATGGTGAACAACCTAGAAGGGTCGTTCAAGGTAGATTGGTAATCTACCTCAAACATCACCAACGCTTCCTGTGAAAGACGAAGAAAATTAGGGAGCCAGAACATCCTCAATAAACATGTTATTCTGAAAAGGTCTATGCTAATCGACCCCAACCTCCTAGCAACCCTGCGCCTTCTGAACAAATCCTTCCCACCCATTTTCCATCACCCCACTCAAACAAACAACTCAACCCACCACATCCCCCTCCCCCTCGTCCCCCTCCCCCTCAACCCCCCACCCCCCACCCCTCCTCCCCGCACTCACCCCCCCTTGCCAACCCCAGCGCTTCCTCCGCCCCCACCCCCGCGGCACAACCCGGGCAAAATCCCTCCACATCAACCCTCTGATCTTCGCGAACCGGGCACCGACGCAGCGGGCACGTGACCCGTTGGCCGCGCTCTAGACGCTGCGTGCGGCGGTGCAGCACGCGGCGCCGGCTGGGACATCGCTGGATGAGGGGGCCGACGCCGTGCGCGCAGTGCTGGTAGTCGGTGAAGGTGTAGCGGCACATTGGTGTGGATTGGGGATTCGGGCAGGCGGTGTTGCGGTGCAGATTTTGAAGAGCTTTTTGGTTGATGAATGGCTGAGGAAGAAAGAAATAAAACCCCAGAGACTGAAGGTGCTTGGACTGAAATCTTTTGTCTCGGAAGTTTTCTTTTTTCCATGCCTTGTTTTATCGTTTATACAAAGGTCTCTAGAGCATCATCTCTCCAACCCCATTGTCTCGCCCCCAAAAAAACAATCAAATGGGTTTTTCTTCGAACAATAGCGAATTCGAACCCCCCTACCAGCTTCATTGCAACCACCACCGGACACTCGTCAACAACCAATAACAAACAAAACGAAACAAACAACGACCCCCAACAGTAGAACTCCAAGTCTCGGGCAGCGGAAAAAATAAAAAATTCCAAAATCACGGCATACAGTATGTATGCCCAAGGTCGCGCGCCGCCTTCTCCATTACATACATACATACATACATATGTACATACATACATACATGCATGCATGCATCTACTATGATACTGTATCTCAGGCCTTGCCTTGATACACACACCGAATCCAAAGCAAAATCCCTCCCTATAACTTTGTGCGGTTTTCTTTTTGTTTTTTCTAAATTTAACGTCGTTTTTTCGTTTTTTCGTTGGTTTTCGTTTTTTGGGGGGAAACAGTCAGGGGATTTCTAGTGTTTGCATGGATCTGCAAATTCCATCTTTGAGAAGTATAGTTTTGGAAACTACGCCATCCTTCTTTCTTATTTGATCCTTAATGCTCATCCTCAACCCCATCCTCGATCCCGTCTTCCCCCTTTCTCAAACCCCGCCACTCTCCGCTTTCCCTACACACCCCACCATCTATCTCCCTCTTCCCCTCCGCCTTCCAACCCCCGACCCCCAAAACCCCCCCCCCACTGGTCAAAAAACCTCCAAATCACTTCCCACCTACCCACCCCACCGCACCACGCCCCCCTTCCCCTTCCCCAAAACACCCCTCCCCTAGCTCCGGTCCGCCCACCTCTACATACTTACTTACTTCAATCCCCCCGTTTCCTGAACTTTTTTGGCTAGCAGTTGCTGCGGCTTCTTGGCTTGGCTTGGCTTGGCTTGGCTTGGCTTGGCTTGGCTTTAACTCTCCGTTCCATTCTGCCCAACCCAACCCAGCTTAACCTAACCTAACCTAGCCTCTGGCCTCGGGACAGTTTTTTTTTTTTTGGACGTCTTCATGCCTCTCTGTTCTTATATCATTTTGCAAAACCCCCGGTTCTCGTCCCGGGCCTCTAAATCTCCTCACTCCTAAGTCCCTACCCTAACAGAGTACCAGTTAGGAGTGAAACGGCAGACCTTCCCCCCCCCCCAACCCAACCCAATACATACATACATACGGAAGCCGCAGAAAGGAAAATGCCCCCCAACGAATCCCCCATCGTGACGATGATTTTTGAAAAAGGAGCTTCTTCTGGACGAGAGCGCGTGATCTTTTTACTGTATGTAAAAGAATTTTTCGCATTGTGTATGTATGTATGTCCGGGAAAATTGGGGTTTTTGAAGAATGACGATTAGGTCGTAATGCGGGCGTGAGTTTTTTTTCTTCTCGGCGTTTTGTTTTGGGGTTCTACGTGCATGCTGCTGGGTTTGGAATGGGGGTGGTGGGGGGGGGCAGGGAGGGAGGGAGGGAGGGAGGCAGTTGGGATGCTGGCGGTCTTTGGGAGATGGGCTGGTGAGGGGGGGGAGGGGGTGGTAGTGTACTTGAATTGCTAGTGTTTTTTGAAGGAAGTAAGTGGTTGGTTGGGGAGATGGTCGTGCAGGGTTTTTGGCGTTGCTGCGAGCCGGGGGGGTGGGAAAGCTGGCTACAGGGATGGGGGGGTTTTGATTAGAGAGCGATAGGAAATGTGATGGTGATGAAGGGGATCTCCCTCCTTCCCTCTCTCCCTCTCTCCCTACGGTATGTAATAAAATGAGAATCGGGCTTGTGTCTATTTCTTTCATTCATTTTTTTTTGGGGATTCTCAAGTCTACTGCTACTGCCCTTGCCGAGCGAGAGGGTAGAGGTGCCTTTGTGCTTGTCGGTTCTGGGAAAGGGATGGACGCGCAGACGTTTGGGGGTTTTGTGGGATGCTTTAAGAGGTGTGAAAGCCTCCGTAAAGGGGTTATCGCGATACTCAAGGGTATCTTGCAAGCAATGATTCTCTTTCTCCCACCTTCGGAACTATTGCGTGGTTCATCCCAAGGATGTCAAGTTCTTTCCTCTCCACCTCTGCGCTGTTTTTATACTTGCCATCTTCGCATGTTCTTTTGTAACAGTGTCTTCTTGTATTGATTTCGCAAGCACGCGGCTGGGGGGTCCATTTAGTATCTCAGTGCTTATTTGAAGATATAATGTTCCTGCCTGGTTTGGCTCCTGATACATTTTCCGCACTTCTGATTTTGTGATTTGTTTTTGGGCTGCATGGTGGGTTCGTCTGCCTTGGTTTTCTACTATTTGGGGTTATGTGTATGATTGACTGGGTGTGTTGGGTTGTGATGGTCTGGCTCTGGATTGCGGGAATATGGGGCGTGGAGTACCTCAGAGTTGTGGATGTTGTCGTGGGTGGAAGTGGGCTATATGTCTGAACAAAATGGGTTTGTTAGAAAGCGTCGTTCACAGAAATTTTCCGAATAGGGATTGTAGACAGCGACTCAGGAAATCTGAATCGATTCAGCATAAGATGGACTCGCGACAGTCTGTTTTTCTTAGAGCGGTGGTGGTGCAAGCAAGAGAGTAGGGTATGGAAGGGCGATGGGCAAATGCAAGACTGTTGGGTAATGTAGAGCGTCATATTCCTTCCATTCAGAGATCTCGTGAGCTTGGAGCGTTGTTTGACATTCTGGAGGATGATTTTGACGATTAAAGTTGAAAGGAGCGTCTGTTTCTCTTCCCAATTGCCCAAGAAGCCGCATGAATCTGAGTCTTACTCATCTTTGGTATGTTCTGAACTAGATCCTAATGTGCGCCATTAGGGACAGACTTATCCTTACACTTGATCTTTCAGGACGCCAGGGGTGATGAAGGTGAGACAGAAAGAGAATATAATGGGTTCTACAAACAATATAACGCCGCCAGTTACGTAGCTGAAAGCAGGGCAAATACTATCAAACCAAACGCCAGTGAACACTATCAAAGACCAACAACAGTCAACCCAAACATATAGACATTAGCACCATGAGTCTCAAGATTCTTCCTCACTAATGCAAATCTCTCCAAGAGCAGTCAATCGTTACATGACAGGGACCCCAGAGATATCCAGTCGTCGCCCAAACTCGTGGTCGAAAAGGTCGAAGCTGGCGTCATCGATTGGCGGTAGCATCCGTGGACGATATCTAGATGAAATTGGGTGGAGGGGTGACGTCAGATCGCAATCGCTGCAGTCTTGAGCGTTGTGACTATACATTGGATAGTCGTCGTCGTCGTCGTCGTCGTCGTACAATGCATGTCGCGATCTCCTATTCGGGTGGTAATCTAGTGTTTCCGGTGCGGACTCGGCGATCCGAAGAAGCATCTCGGGATCTAAGTTGGAGCCGTTGATCTTTTGGCTGCCACCACGAATGCGAACTAGATCCTGAGGTGACTGTGGGGGTAGTATCCGCAGAGGACTGCCGAACCTTCGCCGTTTCCTCTCCTCTATCAAAGCGTATAGTTTGCCCAAAGTCTGAGGGCTTACTGCGCGATCTTCGGCTAAATCACGCAGATTTTGCGAGTCTATGCTTTTTTCGTATTGCAGTAGGCAAGATAGAGCGCTTGTCATGCCCGTTTTGTTGTGCATCCTTATACGGTCAAGTCCCTGGATATACCGCAGCCACCCGTGAGGCGTCCTTTGCACTATTTCGCGACAATGCCGCTCGAAGAAGCTTACCATTGCGTGGAAAGTATCTCCGCTGCATCCAAAATGCTTGAACAAGCTGCAGAGACTGTAAAAGAGATCTTCGGCTTCGGTCTTGCTGTGTGGGGAGTTGCGCCATTGGGAATCGAGTCCAGTTTGAAGCACTCCAGATACTCCGTGGCCACGTTCCAGCTCCTTGAGGTATTCAAATATAATAATCAAGGCCAGTCGGTCCCACCAATTGTCGATTTTGGTGTACCTGTCTGGGCGCAAGAAACCCATTGATATCTCAGGCTGTGCATTTCGGTACAATCGTGGAAGACAGTGCCTAATGGTGTCTCTTCGAAGGGCGGTACACCTGCCGCCAAGGGAGACCCGAACTAAGTCATGATAGGTTCGAAAGCGTTGCGCTGCCATTGTCTGCTTCAGTGGACTTTGTGTACGGTTTTGCTATTTGGTTTAGAGTATTCTTTCATCTAAGTGATGAAGATGAATCTCTGAGAACCGATGGAGCGCATAGATCAGAGCGCGAGATCAGCAATGATGGCTTTGAGATGAAGACAAAAGACTCGAGGTAGAGAAGGTGGAGAGGGTAGAAATAGCTTCTTGATATGAAGAAAGGAAAGGAATAACGCATCTGGTTTGATAAGCTGCGCGATTGTGGACCCTGGCTATGCACGGTTTGCTTGCCTGAGACGTTGTGTAACTTGAGGTGAAATGAAGAATTGCAGCAAACATAAGAGAACAGCACGGAGGTACCTCCGTGATGGGCGCAACACAATCAAATCGAGGACTGAGCGCTTTGTTTTCGATGAGTGTGTCACGATAGATGGAACACGGAGAGACATTGCCAAATTCTGGAGACGAAAGTAGAACATCGGTTCCAGATGCATTTTCCCGTGGATCGACGATGAAGATCCCGCCTGAATCCGAATAGCCGATGTTGTATCCTCCGTGGGGAGAAGTAGAGCCTCAGGATAATATGGTACTCGATACGAGGCGTGCGCCAGGTTTGCAATGGTGGTTCGTATCGCTACGTGACCATTGACTGTGCGCCAACAAACAGCTCCACAACTGAAGTGTGATATTGCAACTGCTGAGAAGTGGGCCAGCTCCAACATTGGTATAACACTGCCTCTTCCGTCAAAGTAGTATTGAGTTGTCAGAGCAAGCAAACATATTGCAGTCTGACATCCTAGCTCAGACATTTGGACAAGGACCTATGCGTTCAGCAAAAAAATCACACATGCTTCGTCTTCCAAAATCCAGCTGCAGAGAAGTATACCGCTGGCCAGGAGTAAATGGTCCGTAAAGCAGCTTGTTGGGCAAAAGATAAAAGCAGTACCCAAACGTCTTCCGTCAAGCCTATTTTACTGCATCAGTGGTGCATGGTTGAGGCTGCCAGAATCAAGGAGCTTCGCGGGAGTGTCTCGTAGCCTCACCTGCTCGGAAAGACAGTAAGAGCTTCAAACCAATCGACGAAGAAGAAAACAGTAGCTGATCACAAAGAAAGGTAGAAAAAGCAAGATCTGAGCGAGAGGTCCCTGAGGCACGGCAGCTTCGGTCTTTTCGATTCTCCGGCGCTAAGCACAACCTCTATGCAACAACAACGCTCCCTCCCCTTCCTTGCGACACCCCTTTTGGTCTTTCAGGAAATAGTTAGTTCCTGCTCCGATAGTTGTGTTGTGGCAGAATATCGTGAACACGGCGACGCTCTATCGCGCCGCTGCCGTGGACTGTGGCAGACAAAATATGTCACTGTTCCATGAGCAAAAGCCATGGATCTCTAATGAGTAGCAATGACTTAGCTGGGTGATTTAAGTGCTACGAGGAGTGCCTGTTTGGGCGAAGGACTACCTCAATAAGGCCAGTGGAGCTTTGCTACAGGTTGAAAGAAGCCATAGCTCACCGGAGCCAACCCATCAACTGCCGGACAGTGCAAGCAAAGCCGTTCAGAAGTCAATAACATTGGTCCATACGCCTGAGTAGAATATAGGAAGTTGTGTAGGGGGTGTCTGTCATCGAAGGAATCGAAGGGTGTGGGTGTGCTCTCGACGATGATGAGCCCCAACACCTATCCTAAGCCTACCACTATGTGTTAAGCATACGATAAAGCTTCAGATCCGACGCTATGAAGAACACTAGCGGGCATACTAGATGTAAGCTTCTCTATTGTCAACTCCCCAGTATAATGATATTGAAGTACTTCACCGCTTTGACCAATTAGAGCGTCCATTGTGTTTTCAGTATTCTGATAGCTCTCGGCGTCTTTTGTTCACTTATCCTGAAATCTCCTTTTAACACCTCACTTCCAACCCAACTTCTCGCTCCAATCTTCAAGATCAACCACCTTTTCTACTTCAATCAGATACAATACTCATCTCCATTCCAGAATATTACCAACCCGTAACGATTAACGATGTCTAAGTCAATGGACGCACCAAACAAGATGCTTCTAGGCGAAGCACCAAACGAGACTGGCAACGGCGGCCTCGAACAAGATACAGCTGCTAACGTTGCGGAATCTGCAATCCGCAAGACTGAGGAAGTCCATGTTGACGGCGCCAACGAGACTGACCACACCCTCTTGGTTGCCACTGCTACCGCTGCGACCGACCAGATGGAAGTTGACGATGTAAGTTCAAAGCTCTACTCGTATTACTCATGTTACTTGTTGTTACTGTTTTAGTGATTTCGGTGGCTAGAGATTTGCCACCTCACATTTCCTAGGCATAATAGGCTTCATATAACGTGCCAAAGGTCTAGGCTTTGGTAATTGGAATGTCAAGGGCATCACCCGCCTTATGTCTTCTATCTGCGTGTCTTTCTTAATGTTTTCACTAGTTGCTAAGCTTACGGCGAGCCTGCAGAAAGTCAAAGATACCATCAAAGTTGAGGTCAAACCTTCACCAAAGAAGCGTGGAGCAGATGCTACCGATGAGGGATCCCCAAGCCCGCAGAAAAAGCGCACTCCAAGCAAGGCCAAGAATGGTAATGATGACATCCCTCCAACCCACAGGTCTTCAAGCTGACAATGATACAGCCAAGACCGGCGATGCGAATGCTACAGTAGTAGCTGAGCCAAAGACTCCTAGAAAGAAGGCCGTCACAGCTAAAGCGAAGAAAGCTGCTGCGGATGCTGCTGATGGACAGGAAACGAGCAAGGATGACAAGGATAACGTCGAGCCAGTCACCCCGAAGAAGAAACGAACGCCTGCTAAGCCTAAGGTTGCCACCCCTAAAGCAGTGACCGACAATGCTGAAACGGACAATGAGGACGAAACCATGACCACTCCGAAAGCTAAGACAACTCCGTCCAAGTCCAAGAGCAACGACGACGGCACGCCCCGCAAACGTGCTCCCGCTTCTGCAATCGCTCCGTCGCGCAGTATCCCCACATCCTGGGAGGAAGCCTCTGATGCGGACAAGTTGCTCGTCAAGATGAAGGAAGAAGGGTCCGACTGGAGCACCATCCGTGCCGCCTGGAAAGATGCAACCGGACAAGATACTGGGGCCAGCACTTTGCCCAATCGATAGTATGTGCTATCTTCCCTTTCATTACCGACTCAACTGTCTATCTTCTTGAGGCTGAAGCTAATGTGCGCCACACAGCAACCGCATCAAGGTCAACATGATGCGCCTCAAAGACGGCGACGATAAGCTACTCTTAGCCGCTAAAGAAGAAATCGAGCACAAGTTCCAGAACGACAAGTGGGCTTTCATCGCCGCAGAGATGGAATCTAAAGGCGCGGACCATTACCCTACTTTGTTCATCCAGAAAATGTTCAAGGAGCTCAGTGCTAGGTCTGTCGAGAATGGCGCTACCACTACTGCTGCTACCGCCGATGGTGCCGGTGAGGAAGATGAGGCGATGGCAGAGGAGTAGTTTGTCTCTTCCGTTATGTTCTAGTCTCAAGCTTGGTACTACTACTGTCGCTGGGTCTACTGGACATTTACACTGTGAAAGACTTAGCTACTTAACATCGGTAAAAAATAAGGGATGTGGAAGGTCTTCGTGGTATGTGCGGTGCAGCTGTTGGCATGCTGTAGCGGTTCTTTGTGCGGAAAATGAGGGCTTGGATTCTTTTCCTTGGACTTCGATCTAGGTGGTTACGGCTGTCTTGAGGCCCTTGGATCTTTCTAGGTAGCATGATATCCAGCAAATTTGATGTCTGCCGTGGTGCATGCTTGACCCTGTGAGTACTTTTAGTTGACAAAGAAATGGACCGGGGAATCTCATGCATCCAGGGTGGTTGATCGCAGCCCAGTAGAGAGAGCGGGTGATCGCAGCCTTTAGTACCTAATGCTCTGCTACTATTCACTCTTATGCTATTCACACTCTACATTACACTTGACCGAATTCACTTATCGACTTTCACCCTCATCCTTCACCCTCATCTCTCCTCTTCCCCACCCCCTTCCTTCCTCATCCTCCCCCTACACCCTTAAAATAAAACAAACACGACAGACTTCCACTCCATTCAATTTTACCGCGCATATTCTTAAATCTTTCTGCTGAATCTTTTTTTTCTGGGGGCTTTGAGCTTTCGGATTTGTTGGTTTGGGTTTTGGTTGGGGATTTTGGGTTGACTGAGGTGGGGGTGTGTGGTGTACAGTACCCCGCACTAAGTCTTCGCGTAAATCGCGAAAACATGTTAAATCGCGTACCTTCAAAACAACTCATCTTCTTCAACTGCATTCACAATGCTCAGAAGGGCTCCGTTAACTTCAATTTCTGGTAACAAGACTTCTAGAAAGGAGCTTTCTTTGCTCGCCAAAGGTGAAATATCAGAACAAGCTAAATTAGGCCTTACACCCACCCAAATAGCACGAAGTTTGAATGTTCCCCCAAGCACCGTTCGGAGCGTTTTGGGAAGGCTTCAAACAACACCCTTCGAAGTTAATAAATTCAGATCAGGAAGGCTCTTATCAATTACTTCTCGAGCAGCTAGGGTACTGTTACGTCAGTTACGATCGGAGTCTAAAATCACCTGAAGACAGCTGAAAACGAACATCGGGATCGATTTGGACGCGAGAACTCTCAACGCAACACTACGAGCCCACGGAATTTCTCACTGGCTAGCTCTTCGGCGACCGAAATTAACATCTGAAGTTGCTCTGCTTCGGTTAAAATGGGCTAAAAAGCATAAGGATTGGACCGTGGATCAATGAGGCAATGTCATCTGGTCGGATGAAGCATCCGTGGCTCGGAGATCAGGTAAAACACCAGAATGGGTGTTTGGAATTCTCAAACAGAAATGGGATAGAGATAAAGTGATGGAAATTCCCAGTGGAAAGCCCTTTTTCATTATGATTTGGGGAGCTTTCTGGGGTTCTGGAAGATCGAATTTATACCTGCTCGATCGAGACTTCGAATCCAAAAAACACGGCTATTCAGCAGCCTTCTACATTCAGATTTTGGATCACAATTTGGCTGACATATGGGAGCCAGGACTAGTGTTCATGCAGGATAACGCTCCGATACATAGAGCCAGAAAATCGAAGCTCTGGTTCCAGGAAATGGGTATAGAAGTCATGGAGTGGCCTCCGTACAGCCCCGATTTG
>JAABUH010000694.1_pt1 | contig 44955 bp, 40 predicted proteins | sample 5559121 | NCBI WGS metagenome assembly JAABUH01 (sample SAMN10711871, study PRJNA513364) | rock metagenome | isolation source: Antarctica rocks | place: Antarctica: Victoria Land, Battleship Promontory nord | collected 2015-12-28
CTGCGCCGCGTGCGCCCCGTCGCGGACGGCCCTCCGCACGCGGACGCCTTGTTCCCTTCCCGCACCCAGTAGCAGCACCACCAGAGCGGTCAGCCGCATGACCACGGTTACGTGTGGCTATACCCTATCCACACGTCGCCCGATATGGCCCAGTATGGCGCGTCCCCCCGGCGATTGTCAACGCAGCGCCACGGTGTGCGCGACGGTCGCGCCTCGCGATTGTGATAGTGGTCGTCGTTGGCCTGACCCTGGATGTTTGTGGCCATAGTGGCAGATTGCCGCTACGCCATAGTCGCGGTCAGGGGTCGAGCGCGAGAATAGGTTACGCTAATGGAGTAGTGGGAAGCGGGCGTATCTACCTACTTGAGGAGGTCACACCGGCATGCGCGTTGTCAGCGTCAATATCGGCCATGAGCAGGCGATGCCCAACGCTAAAGCCTCCGGCAAAACCGGCATCTATAAACGTCCCGTCGGAACGCCAGCCTACGTGACAGCCACTGGACTCCAGGGCGACGCGATCTGCGACACGGAGAATCACGGCGGGGTGGATCAGGCCGTCTATGTCTACGGCCTGCCGGATTACCAATGGTGGTCCCACGAGTTGGGCCATGACCTTGCCCCTGGCGCCTTTGGTGAGAATCTAACGATGACGGACCTGGAGAGCGCGCGGCTGTCTATCGGGGATCGCTTGCATGTGGGGAGCGTCAGCCTGGAAATCACGGCCCCCCGTATCCCGTGTGTGACGCTCGCCCGTCGGATGAACGACCCCGCCTTCCTCAAACGCTTCCGCGCCGCCGAGCGCCCCGGCGTGTATTGCCGCGTGATCAGCGAAGGATACGTCCGCGCCGGGGATGCGGTGTCGTATGAGCCATATCAGGGCGACACGATCACCGTGCGCGAGCTTTTTCGCGATTTCTTCGCCCCCCAGCGCGCCGAGGCGACCATTCGTCGCCACCTCGCGGCCCCCATCGCCATTCGTGACCGCGTGGCGAAGGAACAGCAGTTGCGCGACCTTGTGGCACAGGGGTCGCGGCCGGAGCAAAGTAGTACAGGGGTCGCGGCCGGATCAGAGTAGTACAGGTAGACAGCCGAAGTTTGACGTAGACTTCGTGTAACGTGGGAAAATGGGGGAGGGCGGGGGAGAGCCATGAACTCAGCTATCCCCCGTCGCTCCGCCAGCATCGCGGTCCAGGGCTTTCTGCATGAAGTACCGGCTATGTCCCCACGGGATGTCGCACAGCGTGCCGAAGACGGTGTACCCGACCCGCTCATAGAAGGGCCGGGCCTGGAAGCTCATTGTGTCCAGGTGCGCATGGTGGCAGCCGCGCCGCGTCGCTTCCCGCTCGGCCATGGCGAGCAAGGTCCGCCCGTGGCCCTGACCGCGCAACCCTTCGGCGACCCACAGGATCTCGATGACCAGCCAGCCCCAATACGTCGCACCGAGCAGTCCGCCGACGACGCGGCCCGTGGGGTCGCGCAGCACGATGCTCAGCGGCTGGAAGGCGTCGTCCTGCGCCTGCGCGCGATTATAGGCGATCAGGCCGTCCCGGACTGCCTGGATAGCATTGGGGTCGGGGGTTGTGTCAAAGACTAGCCTATCGGCTCTAGCGGCTGGGTCCACCCTACGGCCTCCTCAATGTCATTGCGTCGCGGCTCGATCCTTCTTACTCGCTGTCATTTCCTCTCACTGTTGCGCCAACGATAGAGGCGAGGCCGTTGCGACTACGCGCAAGGACGGCGCGATCGCGCCGCGCGCGGCGAAAGGCTCGTAGACCGTCAGCCTACCATGATGATATCGGCCCGTTAGGTCACCGTCGGGGCCGTGTCAGAGTAACGCTCGTACAGGCGCCCGGCGACGACGTCGCGCAGGCGCTCCACGGCGGTGTGGATGTCGCGGTAGGAGGTGTAGAGCGGGGCGAGGCCCAGGCGGATCGTGTCGGGCGCGCGGAAGTCGGGCAGCACCTTCATGGCGTCGATCAGGGCGAGGTCGATGCGCAGGCCCTCGGCGTGGCCGAGCGAAACGTGCGACCCGCGCCGCCGCGGGTCGCGCGGCGAGTTGAGCGTGTAGCCCAGCGGCTGCAGGATCGCCTCCCATAGGTCGATCAGGTAGGCGCTCTGCGCCTCCGACTTGGCGCGCACCCTCTCTATGCCCGCCTCCAGCAGCAGGTCGACCCCCGGCTCGACCAGCGAGAGCGACACGATCGGCGGCGTCCCTGTCAGGAAGCGGCGCAGGCCCGCCGCCGGACGGTAGTCCAGCCCGAAATCGAACAGGCCCTGCTGGCCCATCCAGCCGGCGATGGGGTTGCCCAGCGTCTCCTGCAGGTCCCGCCGGACATAGAGAAAGGCCGGCGCCCCGGGCCCGCCGTTGAGATACTTGTAGGTGCAGCCGATCGCCAGGTCGACCCCCGCCGCGTCCAGGTCCATCGGGACCGCCCCCACCGAGTGGCTGAGGTCCCACAGGGTCAGCGTCCCCGCCGCGTGTGCCGCCGCCGTCAGGGCGCCCGGGTCGTAGGTGTAGCCGCTCTTGAAGACGGTGTGCGAGAGCGTCAGCAGCGCGGTGTCCCCGTCGAGCGCCGCGCGCAGGAGATCGTCGGGGCCGTGGACGCCGTCGGGCGAGGGGACGATCTCCAGGCGATGCCCTTTGTCCAGCAGGTCGATTGCGCCCCGCAGCACGTAGATGTCCGAGGGGAAGTTGAGGTCGTCGGTCAGGATGCGCGTCCGGCCCCGGCGGGCCTGCAGCGCGGCGACCACGAGCTTGAAGAGGTTGACCGACGTGGAGTCGGCCACGATCACCTCGTCCGGCCGCGCGCCGATCAGCCCGGCGATCTTGGCGCCGATGCGCTCGGACGCGTCGAACCACCCGTCGTTCCAGCCCCGGATCAGGTTGCCACCCCACTGGCGCCGCACGAGGTCGTCGGCGAGCGCCGCCGTTGCCCGGGGCAGGCGGCCCAGCGAGTTGCCGTCGAGGTAGATGAGATCGGGGTCGTCGACGACGAAGCGATCCCGGAAGCGGGCGAGCGGGTCGTGCGCGTCGAGGTGGGCGGCATAGGCCGCGTCCGTCCGTGTCGCTGTCTGTCCGGGCATGGATATGGGTCCTCGCGCTATCGCTGTTTCAAGAAGGCCGCTTTGTAAGCGGGGCATGCCGGCTGGGAGCTTCGGTTGCTATAGCTTGTCAGATAATGTTTGAGAGAGTTGGGCAAAAGGACAGTCCCCATCAGCGTGCAGGGAGGCTACAGGCGCGAGCGGATAGCCCACAGGTCGGGGAAGAACGGCTTGACCGTCGACGCCAGGTACGTCGCGCCGGCCGAGCCGCCGCTGCCCGTCTTGGCCCCGATGGTGCGCTCCACCATCTTGACGTGGCGGTAGCGCCACTCCTGGAATCCTTCGTCGATGTCGACCAGCCCCTCGCACACGTTCCTGGCCCCGACGTCGCCGCGATAGACCTCGATCAGCAGATCCTGCACGCCCGGCGAAGGCTCGACCGGCGCGGTCACGTCGTGGTCGAGCGCGTCGGGCGGGACGGCGTAGCCGTTGAGGTGGAGATAGCGCAGGAAGGCGCCCCACAGGGTCGGCCGCGCGTAGCGCGCCGCGAGCCGGTCGCGCTCGGAGGAGCCCTCGGGGTAGAACTCGAGCACCTTGTCGCGCTTGTACCCGCACGCGAACTCGATCTCCCGGAACTGCGCCGACTGGAAGCCGCTGGACGACTCGAGATAGCCGCGGAACGCGTTGAACTCGAGCGGCGTCATCGTCTCCATCACGTCGAGCTGCGCCACGACCGTCTTCAGGATGGCCAGGATGCGGCGGGTCGTGTGCGCGGCGCGGGCGGGCTCGGTCGCACGCAACAGCCCCTGCAGGTGGTCTATCTCGTGGAGTATCTGCTTGAACCAGAGCTCGTAGACCTGGTGGACCACGATGAAGAGCAGCTCGTCGTGCTCCGCGCCGTGGCCGTGGGGACCGGCGCTACGGGGCGTCTGCATGTTGAGCAACTCGTCGAGCCGCAGGTAGCTCGCATAAGTTAGGGCCTTCGACATCTCATGCTCCTCCCCATATCCGCCGCCGCGCGCTCCCATCGATGTCGCCATGCTCACAAGGATCAGTATACGTCGCCGTCGCCTCTCGGGGCGTCACAGGGTTACTTTCAATAGGCGCATCGATAGCCTCATTGGGGCATTGCGCGCCCCTGCCGGCCGCGCGTACCACAGATGAGGATATCCTCGTCGGACGACGCCCCTCGCGCTTGTGTGATGAGTTTGACCACGGGCGCCGCTGCCCCACATGGACCCCACATGGAGTGCCTCAAAGGAGAATTTGACGTATGAGTGTTGCCACGCCCGTTATCCCCTGCCGCTTCCCCCTGGTCGACCCGGCCGGCGCCACCGACCCCGTCGTCCGCGCCGTCTTCGACGAGATCGAGCGCGAGCTCGGCTTCGGCATCGTGCCCAATCTGTCCCGCGCCCTGGCCGGCCAGCCCGCCGTCCTGCGCGCCACCTGGGACCTCTTCCGCGCCACAGTCCTGAAGGGTGAGCTGCCCCGCATCCCGCATCGTCAAGGAGATGGTCGGGATCGTGGTCTCCGCCGCCAACGGCAGTGAGTATGCCCTGAAGGTCCATATGCACTCGCTCGGCGTGCAGGGCGTCGCCGAAGGCACGCTCGCGGCCGGGTCCGCCGAGGCCCCCGGCCTCGCGCCGAGCGTGGCCGCGCTGCTGCTCCTGGCGCGCAAGGCCACCCACGACGGTCCGCTGGCTATCGGCGAGGCCGACGTCGCCGCCGTCTACGCCGAGGATGTCACCCCGGAGGAGCTGGCCGAGGTGTTCGCCGCCATCGACCTTTTCCGGTACGTGAACGGCTTCACCGATCTCGCCCGCGTCCCCGTCGATGCGATCTAACGCCGTCGCCGTTGGGGACGCATCCGCGCCGGTCCCCGCCGTCAGCCTGGACCTGGCGGTGGCGGCAGAGATCGGCGCGGCCCTCACCGCGGTGGCGAGCCTGCCCGACCTGCTCGCCGTCCTGCGCCGGCGCTTGAAGTGGCTGCTGCCCGCCACCCACGTCTCACTCTGCCTCCTGAATGACGACGGGGCGCACTACCGCGCGCTCACGCCCGACGGGGGCGCCGCCCAGTATCCCCTCGACGAGGGCTTGGTGGGGTGGGCGTTGCGCCACCGCACAGCTTTGGACATCGCGGACTTGCAAGACGAGAGCCGCCTGCCGCCGGGCATCGGGGGGGTAGCCTTACACCAGGGCCACGGCGCCTTGCTCGTGCTGCCGCTTCAGGCGGAGGAGCAACTGTTGGGCGCGCTCGCCATCGGCTCGCCGCGCGTCGGGGCCTATGCCGCCACGGACCGGGGCATCGTCCACCTTGTCGTGGCGCAGGTCGCGGCGGCGGTGCGCATCGCGCTGCTGATGGCCGAGTTGGATGGGGCCGAGGCAATCATCGCGGGGATGGCCAGGGCCGTCGAGGCCAAGGATCCGTACACGTGGGGCCACGCCGATCGCGTCACACGCTACGCCGTGGCCTTGGCCGAGGCCGCCTGTGTGCCGGCGCACATCCGTGAACTGGTCGCCCGCGCCGGCCCCCTGCACGACGTGGGCAAGATCGGTGTGCCCGACGCCGTGCTCGGCAAACCCGGCCACCTGACCGAGGAGGAGTTCGCCTTGATCAAGCGTCACCCCGTGATCGGCGACGACATCTGCCTGCCGTTGCGCTCGCTGCGGCGGTTGCGCCCCGGCATCCGCCATCACCACGAGCGCTACGACGGTCGTGGCTACCCCGATGGCCTGGCCGGGGAGGCGATCCCGCTAGAGGCGCGGGTGCTGGCTATCGCGGATACGTATGACGCCCTGACGAGCACGCGCCCCTATCGCGCCGGCATGCCGGTCGCGCGGGCGCTCGCGGTCATCGCGGCCAACGAAGGGCCGCAGTGGGACCCTGCCCTGGTCCCCGTCTTCTGTGCCCTACACGCCCTGTAGGGGGGCGTGGCGGGGACGGCGACCGCCTGACGCTACGCGGGGGCCCTCGTGCGATCATTGAAGGGTTACTTTGCAGTGAGTCGCGCCCTCCGACCCTCCCTCCTTCGTGACAAACCTACCCCTAAAAGAGGGACCCGCCCCCGCCTCGCGATCAGGGCTCGTGAAAAGTTGCCGGCGCCCCTCTCGCCCCTCTCGCCCTTACCTCTCCTCGCCCCCTCCGCCCATGACTAACTGGTCCCCCGGACCCTAGCCGTGGGTCCGCCGTTGGGGCGCGCCTCCGGGGGAACTCCGGGAGATGCCTCCCCCCAGGCCCCCGCCATCCACAGGGCGTGCGGTCGGGCGGGCACATAGGGGCACATATGCGCCCGCCTGCCCCGACAATTCACGGGCCCTGGCCTCGCGATGGCCCTGCTTGACAGTGGGTCATGTGTTCTATTATTATGGCCTGGGCATGAGGTCGACCCGACTCGCGCCCCGACCGGCCCACTCCGTCCAGGCCGGCTTCGTCCAGACGATGGCAAGAATCAAGGAGCACACCGTGAGCGAACAAGACGTCTTTATCCTCGCCGAGCGCGCCCTCAAGAACGTCATCGATCGGATACGCGACGACCAATGGGCGATGGAGATGCCGCCGGCGTTCGCGCGGCGCGATCAGAGTGCGGTGACGTTGCGCGAAATCGTCAATTACCACGCCTACGACGACGCCTGGGTCCCGGATATGCTGGCCGGCAAGACCATGGAGGACGCGGGGAAGACAAAGCTCGACGGCGACCTCCTGGGCGACGACCCCAAGGGAAGCTTCGCCGCGATCGTCGAGAAGGCCTGCGCGGCCGCGCGGCGGCTTGACGACCTCGACCGTACCGTCCACTGCTCGTTCGGCGACTTTCCCGCCCGCGAGTACTTCTGGCAGATCAACTCCTTCCGCGGCCTGCGCGCCCACGACATCGCGCGCGTCATCGGCGGCGACAGTACCCTTCCGCGCGAACTGGTCCAGGGGTTGTGGGAGGAGCTGAGCCCGCACGCCGAGGAGTGGCGGGCGTACGGCGTGTTCGGCCCCGCCGTCGCGGTCCCCGACGATGCCGATCTACAGGCGAAGCTCCTCGGATTAACCGGCCGGCAGCCCTAGAGCAGAGGCGTTTCGGCGTACACGCTCACGCCAATCGACGGCGCTTCTCCGATGCTATACTGTTGTCACATGTTCGCGGCGGTTGTACAGAGGAGTCATAGGAGTATGTATCAGGGTCTATCCTCTCTTACCCGCGCCGCGCTGGCCGCAGGGCTGGCGGGCTCGATCGTCCTCGCGCCCCACGTCACGGCGCGCGCGGCGCGGCCACCCGCGACCGGGCGCACGGTCGCTATCCTCACGCCGTATCTCACGGCGCCCGCCACCCATGAGATGGTAGGGCTGCTGCAGAAGGACGCCGCGCCCTACGGCTGGAAGACGTCGGTCGTTTCCAGCGACGGCGACATCGGCGCGCTCGCGGGCAAGATGGAGGACACCATCGCCCGCAAGGTCGACGCCATCGTGGTCGTGAGCACGGACCTGCATCTGCTCAAGAAGCAGATCGCCGACGCCGGCGCGGCGCGCATCCCCGTCTTCGGCCTCGACGCGGCCTCGATCCCCGGCGTCGCGGCCAGCGCCAGCTCCAACAGCGACCAGATGTCGTCGCTCGTCACGGAGTATCTGTTCAAGCGCCTCGGGTACAAGGGCAACCTGATCGTCCTCACCTACACGCCGCAGCCCGAGGTCAACGAGCGCACCAAGCAGTTCTACCGGCTGCTCAAGCGCTACCCCGCCCTCCACGTCGTGGCCCAGCAGCAGATCGACGTGTCGTCGATGGTGCAGAGCGGGAACGGTATCACGACCAACCTGCTGACCGCCAACCCGAAGCCGGGGGCGATCGCGGGCGTGTGGTGCGGCTGGGACCAGCCGGCGATCGGCGCCGCGCAGGCTATCCAGGCCGCGCATCGAGCGGGTGTCATCGTGACCGGCATCGACGGCTCCGACCAGGCCGTCAGCCTGATCAAGAAGGGGTCGCCGCTCGTCGCCACGGTGAAGCAGCACTTCGACACGCAGGCGAGCATGATCACGGCGCAGGTGGCCCGCGTCTTCGCCGGCAAGGGTCCCTCGTCCAGGCAGCTGTACGCGCCGGCCGCCCTCATCACGCGGGGGGCGTGACCAGGGGTGCTCGAGATCATCGGGCTGACCAAACGATTCGGCTCCGTCACCGTCCTCGACGACGTGTCCTTCCGTCTCGCGCGGGGTGAAGTCCACGCCCTCGTGGGCGAGAACGGCGCGGGCAAGTCGACGCTCGTCAAGATCCTGACGGGAGTGTACGAGGCGAGCGGGGGCCGCGTCACCCTCGACGGGCGCCCTTACGCGCCGCGCGACCCTCACGATGCGAAGGTGGCCGGTATCAACGCGATCCACCAGGAGCGGCAACTTGCCCCGCGCCTGAGCGGCCTCGAGAACCTGTTCATGGGCCTGCCGTACCCGCGCCGCGCCGGCCTCCTGGTGGACTGGGCGGCGATGCGCCGCCGCGCCGGGCGCCTCCTGGCGGACCTCGACATCGTGGTCCCGCTCGGACGCCTCGCCGGGGATATGTCCCCCGCCGAGCAGACGATGCTCGAGGTTGCCCGCGCCTGCCTCCTGGACAACAGGATACTGGTCCTCGACGAGCCGACGGCCTCGCTGACGGACCACGAGGCCGGGCGGCTCTTCGCCTTGATGGCGCGCCTGAAGGCGGGCGGCGCGTCGTTCATCTACGTATCCCACCGCCTGGAGGAGATCCTGGCGATCTCGGATCAGGTCACCGTGCTGCGCAACGGACGCCTGGCCGCGCGGATAGCCACGGCGGACGCGACGAAAGAAGGCCTCGTCGCGTCGATCACCGGGCGCGAGCTCGCGGGAGCGACGGGGGCGACGGGGGCGGAGGGCATCGCCCGCGTCGATGCGCGCGCGATGCCCCCGCTGCTCGAGGTGCGCGACCTCGCGACGCGGGACGGCCGCGTCGCGTCGGCCTCCTTCGCGCTTCACCCGGGCGAGGTGCTTGGCCTGTTCGGGCTGGCGGGGGCGGGGCGGACGGAGCTCGTCGAGGCGATCTACGGCCTGCGGCCGCTCAAGGGTGGCGAGATCAGGATACGCGGCGAGCGCCTGGCGCGACCGTCGCCGCGCCGCAGTGCGCGCGCGCGCGTGGCCATGCTGAGCGAGGACCGGCGCGCCAACGGGCTGGTGGCGCGCCGCAGCGTGCGCGACAACATGACGCTGCAGACGATCGACAGGTACAGCCGCCTCGGGTTCGTGCGCCGCGGCGCGGAGGGACGCGTGGTGCGCGGGCAGATCGATCGCTTCGCGATCCGCGCGCACGGGCCTCATCAACTCGTCGACACGCTCAGCGGCGGGAACCAGCAGAAGGTGCTGCTGGCCCGTATGCTGCTGGCGGACCCCGCCATCCTGCTGTGCGACGAGCCCACCCACGCGGTCGACGTCGGCGCGCGCGCCCTGATCCACACCCTACTGATCGAGAAGGCGCGCCAGGGCTGCGGGGTGCTGTTCGTTTCGTCGGACCTGACGGAGTTGGCGGAGGTCGCGGACCGCCTGGTCATCATGGGGGCGGGCCGCACGGTCGCGGAGGTTATGCGCGGCGAGCTCGGCGCGACAGAGATCATGCGGCTGTGCTACGAGGCGTACGAGGCGTACGGGACAGGTGGCGGGCATGCGCGCGCAGGTTAATCCGCTTCGCGCGCCCGAGCCGCGCCCGCGCCTCCATGCCGGCCAGATTCTGCGGGTCTACGGCACGCTCATTGCGCTGATCGTCCTGCTGGCCCTGTTCGCCCTTTTCATCCCCGAGTTCGCGACGACGACCAACCTGCTCAACATCAGCCTGCAGATCTCGTTCCTGGTCATGATGGCGGTCGGGGCGACTATCATCATGGCCGTGGCCGAGTACGACCTGTCGATCGGCGCCATGGCCGGGCTGGGCGGCGTGCTCACGGCGGAGTTGGCGATCGCCGGGGTCCCGATGCCGCTCTGTTTCGTCCTGGCCCTCCTGGCCGGGTGCGCGACCGGCGCGGTCACGGGCTGGGTCGTGACGCAGTTCGGGGTGCTCTCGTTCATCACCACGCTGGCCGCGGGCACCGTCCTCTCCGGGCTGACCCTGCAGCTCAGCGGCGGCGCCACCGTTTTCGACAACATCCCGGCCTCCTTCACCGTGTTCGGGCAGGCCACGGCCGGGCCCGTCCCCGTGCCGTCGCTCGTCATGCTCGGGCTGGCTTTCCTCGCATGGCTCATGCTCGCGCAGACGCCCTTCGGGCGCCGCGTCTACGCGGTCGGCGGCAACGAGGCGGCGGCGCGCATCGCGGGCGTGCCGGTGCGGCTGGTCAAGGTCATCGCCTTCGCCCTCTGCGCCGGCCTGGCCTCCTTCACGGGCGCCTTGCTGGCCTCGCGCCTGGGCAGCGCGAGCCCGACCGAGGGGAGCGGGCTTTTCCTGCAGGCCTACGCCGCGGTGTTCCTGGGCATGACCGTGTTCCAGGAGGGCGTGCCCAACATCTGGGGCACCCTCGTCGGAGCCGTCCTGATCGGCGCGCTGGAGAACGGCCTGACCATGCTCGCGGTACCGACCCCGCTGCAGGACATCCTCACCGGCGTCATCATCGTGGCGGCCATCGTGGTCCAAAGGGTCGGCCAGCGGCGGTGAGTTGGCGACTCGTACCGGGAGGAGCATAAGGAGTGGCGCAGGGCTTGATCGCCGCGTTCGACGTGGGCACGACCGCGGCGAAAGGCGTGCTCGTGGACCGCGACCGGGGGATCGTCTGCGAGCAGGCGTGCGGATACGACGTCCTGCACCGGCCCGGCGGGCATGTCGAGCAGGAGCCCGACGATTGGTGGGAGGCGGTGCGGCGGCTGGCACGGGCGTTCTGGCAGGCCGGGTGGGACCCCCGCGAGGTCGAGGCCATCGCCCTGACCGGCCAGATGCAGGACGTCATCCTCGTCGATGGGGAGAATCGCGCCGTGGGGCCGGCCATACTGTATTCCGACGCGCGCGCCGCCGCTCAGGCCGTCTCTATATGCGCGACGTTGCGCGGGCAGGGTGTGCCGGACGATGAGACCGTGTTCGTCGACGGCACGGCCCCTGTCGCCAAGCTCGCCTGGCTGCGGGAGCGCGACCCGGCGGCCGTGGCCGCGTGCGCGCGGGTCCTCTTCAACGCCAAAGACTATGTGCTGGCTCGCCTCACGGGCGTCTGCGCCGCGGACGCGACGACCGCCGCCACCACCGGACTCTACTCTATGGAGGCGCGCGGATGGCGGACGGAATGGTGCGACACGCTAGGCATCCCGGCGCGCTGGCTGCCGCCTCTCCTGCCCCCCGATGCGGTCGCCGGCCCCGTGTCCGACGCGGGTGCGCGGGCCACGGGCTTCGCGGCCGGTACGCCGGTGTACGGCGGCATGGGCGACGCGGCCGCCGCCACCCTCTCCGCCGGCCTGACGGCGCCGGGGCAGGCCTACATGTACCTGGGGACGACCGGCTGGGCGGCCTCGTTGGACCGCGCGGTGGACACAAGCGCCGAGGGCAAAGGCGTGCGCCACCTGCCCTACGTCACGGCCGGCGACGTGATCCGGATCGCGCCTGTGCTCAACGCGGGCGGCGTCCATCGCTGGATCGCGCGCCTCCTCGACGTGGGAGAAGGGGCGGGGGACGAGGGCACGCCGGTCGACTACGCGCGCTTCGAGCGGCTGCTGGAGGGTGAGTCCGGGCGCAGCGGGGGCGCCCTCTTCCTACCCTACCTGGACGGCGAGCGCTGTCCGGTGCAAGAGTCGCGCGCCATGGGCGCATTCGTGCGCCTGGGGAGTGGGACGGGGCGCGGAGCCCTGGGCTGGGCGGTGCTGGAGGGCATCGCTTTCTCCCTGCGCCAGGTGCTCGAAACGCTGGGCGCATCGACGCCGGCGATCACCGTGCTGGGTGGCATGGCGCGCAGCCCCCTCGTGCGCCAGCTCGTCGCGGATGTCTGCGTCGTCCATGTGCGCGCCCGGGCTATGCCGGGGTCGGCGGGGGCGCTGGCCGCCGCCGTCCCCGCCGCGGTCGCGCGCGGGTGGTTCGCCGGCATCCCGGGGGCGACCGCGGCGTGGTTTGGCCCGGCCCCCGCGGATATGCCCGAGGCGGTGCCCGCGCCCTCCCGGGTCGCGCACTACGAGGCCCTCTATCGGGTGTATGAGCAGATCTACCCGCTCGTCTCCCAGATCGGGTGAGCCTGTCGCGCCGGCCGCGGAGAGGCGATCGGCGATCGGCCGAGGAGGCGAAAACAGGGATGCAGAGCGGGGGCGGGAGCGGGGGCGGGAGCGGGGGCGGGAGCGGGGGCGGGGGTCCGCGCGCACGGTCGCACATCGGCGCGCGCGGCGTTGGGCGCCTATTATGACGTGGGCGACGCTGCTGGCCATCTTCGTCGGCGGGGGCGCGGGCGCCGCGTGCCGCTACGGCGCGGGCCGCTTCGTCGGCGCGCGCTACGCGGGGACGTTCCCCCTGGGCACCTTCCTGATCAACATCACGGGCTGTCTCGCCCTCGGCTTTCTGTCGGGGGCGCTGACCGCGTTGCACCGCGACGTGGCCGTGCCGACGGCGCTGCTGGCGACGGGGTTCCTGGGCGGGTATACCACGTTCAGTACCTATGCGCTGGAGGGCGTCTTGCTCTATAAGAACGGCCGCGCACGCCTGGCTCTGTACACCCTGCTCGGCTCGGTCGTTGCCGGGCTGCTCGCCGCCGCGCTCGGCGCCGCCCTCGCGCGACTGGTGTAGGGAGTGGTGATGCGACGACCGCTCATCGTCTTCGCCGGCGGCGGCGCCGGGGCCTGCCTGCGCGGGCTGCTCCTGGCGTGGCTGAACCCGCTGGCGGCGGTGGCGCCCCTGCCGGTGCTCGTGGTCAACGCGCTGGGGGCCTTCGCACTCGGCGTGGTCTATGTGCTGGCCGACGAGGCGGGGCTGCTCCGCGCCGAGACGCGTCTGTTCCTGGCCGTGGGCGTGCTGGGCGGTTTCACCACCTTCAGCACGCTCGGCTGGGGGGCCGACCAACTCTTCGCGCGCGGGGCGCCCGGTGTCGCGCTCGGCGTCGCCTATCTGGCCGCCAGCGTGGCGGGCGGCGTGGTCGCGGTGGAGATGGGGCTGCTGACGGGGCGCAAGCTGGCGGCTGCGCTGGCGCAGGCGGCGAGCGGGGGCAGGCGCGGGCGCGGGCGCGTGTTGCGCCGCCCGCGGGACGCGCGCGCGGACATGGGCGCGATCGAGGCCGAGGCTCGCGACGAGCGAGCATGAAGTGCGCCGCCCTCCCCGCCCTCCCCGCCCTCCCCGCCCTCCCCGCCCTATTACAATTCTGCCGGAATGCGCTTTGTTTCGGCTTCGTTGATCGCCTCATTGCGCCTACGCGGCCCCCATTGCCGTGCGCCGATCCTTTAACGCCGATTTAACAAAGTCTTAATGTTATTTAACAAGGTTGGGCCTGCGGACCGCTATGTTGGAAGAGGGCGATGCCAGCACTCATCGCCGCTGTCGCGGGCCACGAACAGAGGACCCGCACCTGCGCGTCGCGGACTCGACCTCAGCCACCGGGCCGCCGCGCGCCGCACACGTCGACGCACCCAGAAAGGTGGCATCATCATGCGCTCGCGCCTCGTCAGGCATCTGCCCGCCCTTGTCCTGCTGCTCGCCGTCGCCACCGTGCCGCTCGCGGCCGCCCCCGCGGCCTCGCCGGCCGGCCCGACCTCGCCCACGGGCGCGTTCGCCAACGGCACGGTGCTGCCGAACGGTCGCCTCGTCACCCCGGCCGGGCGCACGGTCGACCTGGGCGACTTCCCACTCGGCGTCGCCGTTTCGCCCGACGGACGGCTCGCCGTGGCCATCAACAGCGGGCAGGGTACCGGGCTCAACAGCGGCCGGGACAGCTATTGCACGAACCGCAGGCAGGGTATGCCCTGCCCGTACCGCGATAACCTCCCGTCCACCATCGACCTGAGGAACACCGCGGGTGACCCCGGCACGCGTACGCCCGACGAGTCGCTCAGCGTGGTCAACCTGCGCACCGGCCGCGTGGACGAGGTCAAGGCCGTCCCGACCTCGTACGACGCCACGCCCGGCGCGAAGGACCGCTTCAACTACTTCTACGTCGGGGTGGTCTTCTCGCCGGACGGGCGGCGCCTCTACGCCGCCGGCGGCGGCAACGACGCGGTCTACGACTTCCCCGTCCGGCGCGACCGGGTCGGGTCGCGCCCGACCCGCACGGTCGTGCTGCCCTCGGCCACCGGCGGGGCGACGGGGACCCCGGCCAGCGCGCTCGGGCTGGCCGGCTTCACCAAGGGCCTGGCGGTGACGCCGAACGGGCGCTACCTGCTCGTGACGCACGAGTTCAACGGCACGCTCGACATCGTCGATACCAAGACAGGGACCCTGACGCAGCAGGTCCCCCTGGCGGCGCCCTTGCCCATGGGCGGCGCGTATCCGTACGGCGTCGCCGTCGGCCGCGACGGCGGCACGGCCTACGTGGCCCTGCAGGGCCTGGCCCAGGTCGCGGTGGTCCGGCTCGTCGGAGGGCAGGGTACGGTCGTGGGGACGGTCCCAGTCGGTGACCACCCCACCGCCGTGGCGGTGAGCCCCGACGGCTCGCAGCTCTACGTCGCCAACGCCGACGACGACACTCTGAGCATCCTCTCGATCGACCGGACGACGGGGCTGCCGACCTCCACGCGGAGCGTCGCCCTGCACGCGCTCCCGGGCGAGAGCCTGGGCAGCGCGCCGAACGCGATCGCGGTGAGCCCCGACGGCCAGCGCCTCTACGTGACGCTGGCGGGCGACGACGCGGTGGCCGTGCTGGGGACGCAGGCCGCGCTCACCGCCACGACGCTTACGAGCAGGACGCCCGCGGGCGGGAGGCCCTCCCCCCCCCGCCGGCTCTCCGGCACCCGGCGCCTACGGTGTGCTCGGCCTGATCCCGGCGGGGTGGTACCCCAGCGCGGTGGCCACGAACGGCGACGGCTCGCAGCTCTACGTGGTTTCGGCCAAGGGGCTCGGCAGCCGCTACCCCGCCCAGAACCGGCGCGGCGACATCAGGTAGGGCTTCGAGTACGACGCCAACAACATGCCCGGCCTGCTGCAGACCGTGCCCGCGCCGCGCGGGACGGCGGCGTTCGACGCCGGTACGCGCGCGGTGATGGAAGACATTGCCTTCGCTGGCGCCGCCGCCGGGCGCGACGACCACAACCCAGTCCCCGCGGCGCCCTACGCGACGACAATCGGCAGCGCCCTGCCGATCACGGCGCCGATCCAGCATGTGATCGAGATCGTGCGCGAGAACCGCACCTTCGACCAGCAGCTCGGCGATGTCGCCCGCGACACGGGCCGTCAGATCGACGCCAACGCCGACTACGCCATCTTCGGGCGTGAGGTGACGCCGAACACGCACGCCTTCGTCGGCGACATCGCCCCCACCTCGGCGATCAGCGACCCGGCCTACGCCACGAGCGACAACTTCTACTCGGACGGCGAGGCCAGCATCGACGGCCACTGGTGGACTTCCTCGGCCGACGCCAACGACTACATCCAGAAGTCGTGGCGCCAGTACTACTCCCCGCGCAACCATCCGTACGACCCGACCGCGCCGATCGCTGCGCCGCACAACTGCTCGATCTTCCAATCGGCCTTACAGCGCCGATCGGACACCGCCGGCCTGTTCACCTTCCGCGACTATGGGGAGCTGGTCGGCCTGGCCAATCCGCAACTCAACCCGCCCAGCCTCACCGGCGGCGCGCCCGACATCCGCGCGCTGTGCAAGGCCATCCCCGCCGCCGACTTCGATCCCCTCGGCGCGGCGGCGTCCACCGGCACGGTCGGCGGCGGCGCGCCCATGGAGCCGGTGGGCACGAACCTTAACCTGATCAAGGACAACCGGCAGAACGCCGCCGCTTTCCTCCAGGACATCGGGCTCGACCGCGCGGGCAACGTCGTGAACCCGGCGGCCTCGCTGCGCAACTTCAGCTACATCATCATGGGCGGGGACCACACCGCCGGCCTGCAGAGCGGAGGTAACACGCCGCGCTCGCGCGTGGCCCAGAACGACGCCGGCATCGCGCTCATCGTGCAGGCGCTCTCGCACTCCACGTACTGGCGCAGCACGGCCATCTTCATCATGGAGGACGACTCGCAGGACGGGCTCGACCATGAGGACGGCCACCGCAACCAGCTCTACGTCGTCAGCCCCTACGCCAAGCACACGGGGACCGACGGCCTGCCCGGCTACGTGGCCCACCGCCACTATAGCCAGGCCTCCGTCCTGAAGACGATCGACCTGCTGATGGGCTTCCCTTACCTCTCGACCTACGACCAGAACGCGCCCGCGCTCTACGACTTGTTCCAGGATAAGGACAGCGACGGGTCGGACCCGTTGCAGCAACAGCAGGACCCCCAACACACGCTGACGGCGCAGGACCTGCGGCCGTACACCGTCCAGCCGGAGCCGGGCTTCATCGACGAGAGCGCGGCGCAGTACGCGGCGGCCAACCCAGCCATGGCCGACGTGCTGAAGGCCGAAACGAAGCGGCTCGACCTCTCGGGGATCGACCGCGCGGGCCCTGAGCTCGAAATCATCAACTGGCAGATGGCGCGCCCCAACAGCCCCGTGCCCGCTCAACTGTTGCGGGAGCGCCGTGTCTGGGCGGCCCGCCAGGGCACCGCCGCGGACGGCGACGGCTAAGTAGATATTAAGTAGGTAGTATATATGTTCGTACAAGGTGGAACGTGGCTAAGGGGGGAGTTTTGAGAAAACATTCGATCGGCGCGGCGCGCGCGCTTCTCGCCGCAGCGCTCGTCGCGCTCGCGCTCGCGTATCCCGCGACAACCCGCGTCGCGCGCGGCGCGGCCGGCCGCGCCGCTGTCGTGACGGGAGCCCTCTCGTCGCGGCCAGCGGCGGACAACGGATGCCCCGTCGGGACCACGCCCCCGCCCGGCCGCGCCACGTGCGTCGAGGGCATCCCGCACTTCTCGCACGTCATTACGGTCGTCCTGGAAAACAAGAGCCGCGACCAGATCTGGTACCCCGGCTACATCTCGGCGACGGACACGATCACGCCGGGCACGCCGCCGATGGACACCATGCCCATCACCTCCAACACGCCCAACCCGTACTTGAACGCGCTCGTTCCCACGGGCGCGTTCATGCAGGACTACTACGGCGCCGGGCACTTCAGCTTCGACAACTATCTCGCTCTGACGCTCGGGCAGACGCCCAACCCCACCACGCAGGACGACTGCCCCAATTTCTACAGTTGCGTCCAGGCGGAGATGAACCCGGCCTACACGCCCGGGAGCGGCGCCTCCCCCGGCGGCGGCGTCAGCGTGGCCGACCAGCTCGAGCGGAACGGCTACACGTGGAAGGGCTACATGGACGCTATGCCCACGCCCTGTACCCACGCGAGCCTGAGCCCGGCCGACCCCGCCACTTACGGGCAGGACCCCTACGTGGGCGGCAACGCGCTCGGGGACTACGCCGACCGCCACGACCCCTTTGTTTATCTGCCGCCGATCGTGAACAACCAGTCGCGCTGCGCCGTGCACGTCGTGCCGTACACCGATACGGTGACCGGCCTGATGAGCGACATCCAGCGCGACACCGTGCCCGACTACACCTTCATCACGCCGGATACGTGTAACGACGGCCACGATGTCCCGTTTTGCGGACCCGTCAAGCGCAACAAGCTCGGCGGCCTCGTGGCGGTCGACCAATGGCTCCGGTCGAATATCCAGCCCATCATCGACTACGTCAACAAGCACAACGGGGTCCTGTTCGTCGTATGGGACGAGTCCGACATTAGGACGAAGACCGGCGACCCCTTCCCGAACAACGACTTCGGGCCGATCCCCGTCACGTCGACCATCGCCCCGGTGGACCTGGCCGGTTGTTGCGCGGGGACGCCCCGGCAGGGCGACGCCGGCGGCCTGATCGGCGCGCTGGCCATCTCACCCCTCATCAAGCCGGGGCTGGTCTCGACCGTGCCGCACGACCACGCCTCGCTGCTGCGCACCATCGAGGACTCGTTCGGCTTTCAGGACGCCGCGGGCGCTCCACAGTACCTGGGCGACGCCGGCTCGCCGCTCGAACAGGGCCACGCCATGACCGAGTTGTTCACCTCGACCGTCTCCGTGGCCTCGCCGACGGCCGGCTTGCCGACGACGCCGGCCCTCTTACCGTCGTCGTCGCCCACGACCGCCGCGTCGCCGACTGGGACAGCCCGGGCCCTGTCCTCGGCCACCGCTACCCTTCAAGCGACCGGCATCGCCGGGGCGTCGCCCTCGCCCGGAGCAACCCAAGCCGTGGTCACGGTTATGGGCATGGCTACAACCACACCGACGATACCGCCGTCTCTGCCCGCGACCACGACCCCGGGCGCCGGCGCGACCATGACCCCGGGCGCCGGCGCGACCACGGCCCCGGTAGCCACGGCGCCGCCGGCAACGGCTGCCCCGACGGGCGCGTCCTCGGCGCAGGCGAGCGTGTCGCCCCCGAGCGCCGCCACCACCATAGCGATAGCCCCGGCCGGCGCGGCTACCCCGACCCCGCCGCCCACGACGACATCCACGCGGGGCGCCGCGCCTGTCGACACCCCAACACCCGGCGCTCCGCCCGCGCCGGCTACTCCGCGCGCCGGCGCGCCCACGCCCGTCGTCGGACCCATAATCGCGCTGCGACCGGGCGTGGTACGGCCGGGCGGCGTGGTCACGGTCCGGGGACGCGGGTTTGGCTCCCGAGAGATGGTGACGCTCGCGCTCGACGGCGCCGCGCTCTCGACGGCGCCGCCGGCCATCGTGACGGGAGCCGACGGGACGTTCACGGCCACGTTCGCGGCGCCCGATACCCTGCTCCAGGAGGCCAATAGCGTCAGCGCGGTCGGCGCCCACACGCGTCGCGCGGCCCTGGCCAGGCTCGACGGCATCCTCTCAGTGGCGGCGCGCTACTATATCGCGGGCGGTCTGAGCACGGCGACGGATTCCTCGACGGTCACCCTGCTCAACCCGAACCGCGCCGCGGCGAGCGTCCGCCTCATGTTCTACTACGCCGACGGCGCGACCGCGACCAGGAGCGTCGTCGTCGGGCCGAACGGGCGGCGCGGTGTGGCGGTGCCCGCCAGCGCCGGTCGGGGCCGCGGGCGTCCGTTCGGTCTCTACATCGCGGCGACCCGTCCGGTCGCGGCGCAGGTCGACATGGCCCGGCGCGGCAAGGACGGCGACACGCTGCTCGGCGCCACCGGCCTCGGCAGGCGCTGGTACCTCGCCGAGGGCTACACCGGACTTTCCTTCCACGAGCAGATCTCCATCCTCAACCCGGACGCTCGAGGCGCCGCGCGCGTGCGCCTGACGCTGCTCCCCGCCGACGGCCGCGCCGCGCGCACGGTCGCCGTGACGGTACCCGCTCACACGAACGGCGTGGTCGACGTCAATCGCCTGCTGCCGGGGCGCGCGCTCGGCGTCCTCGCCACCTCCGACCGGCCCGTGGCCGTCGAGCGCACGCTGACCTTCGGTAAGGACGGCTACGGCCTGACCGCGCGCGGCGGCGTCGGCGCCGCCGCCACGAGCTGGATTTTCGCCGAGGGCACGACCACGAGCGGCTTCCAGACCTACCTCACCCTGCTCAACCCGGGGACCGCGCCGCGCAGGCCACGGTGAGCCTCTTCGGCCGGGGCGGGCCGACGCTTCGACGGACGACCGTATCCGTGGCGGCGCACAGCCGCGCCACCCTGGCGCTCAACCGCCTCGTCCATGCGAGCGGCTTCGCCAGCGTGGTGACGAGCGACCGGCCGATCGTGGTGGAGCGCCCGGAGTACTTTGGCTCGCCCAATGGCCGCCGCGTGGCCGGCTCGGATGTGTTCGGCCGCAACGGGACCGGCGCGGCGTGGAGCTTCCCCGGTCCGGGCGCCGGGGGACCCTCCACGGAGGTCGCTGGCGAGAGCCGTTTCCTGCTGCTCTACAACCCGTCGCCGTTCACTCTCCTGGTCGACGTGACTCTGTATGACGGCGGAGGGCGCGCGCTCACTCGCCGCGTCAACGTGCCGCCGACGGCGCGCGCCACGCTCGACCTGCGCCGGCTGGTCCCGGGCTTCGTCGCGTCTGGAGGCATCGTCGCGCGATCCGTCGATGGCCGCGGCTTCGTGGCCGAACAGACCACTTTTATGTCGGACCACTCGGCGCTGTCCAGCACGGAAGGCATCGCGCGCTAAGCGCCGGAGGAAATACGTTGGTGGCTGGAAGTCGCATGGCCCTACCGTTGATTCACGAGCCCTTCGAGCACAAACAAATAGCAGAGATCAAGAGAGCAGAGGAGACATGATGAGATACCCGCCCGCCCGGCAGCTCCTGGCTGTCACCGTCTGTCTAGTACCGCTCGCTTGAAAACATTCCGCACGTTCCACAAGCGTGAAGCGGGTGTTTGACACGCGGGACATCGTGCTGAATATGCGGAGAAATCTCTGTCGTGTGGTACTAGCCGTGAGCGCCGGCTTGCTCGGCGCGCCGCTATCGCCGCGCGCGGCCGGCGTCGTGTCGGCGCCGCACAAAGCGGACGCCGTCATGTCCCCGCCCGCCGCCCTCAAGGCCGATGTGGCGCGGGCCTATGCGGCTCTTCCGCTGGCCTTCGAGCCGAATCGAGGCCAGGCGCACGCGGGTATCGACTTCGTCGCGCGCGGGGGCGGCTACGCCGTGTCGTTGGGCGCCGCGGGCATGGCGATAAGGTTGAGCCCTCACCCCCGACCTCTCCGCGAGAGTAGTCTTCGGGGCCTGGCTACAGGCGCTCGCCAGGCGGGTGAGGGTCCTGTCCTGCGTTTCACCCTGACCGGGGCCGACCGGCGCGCGCGGGCGGTCAGGCTGGACCGCCTCCCCGGCGTCGTCAACTATATCCTGGGTCGTGACCCGCGCCGCTGGCGCACGGGCGTCCCGACCTACGCCCGCGTCGCCTACCGCGACATCTATCCCGGCGTGGACCTCGTGTACTATGGGACGGGGCAGCGCCTGGAGTACGATTTCGTGCTTGCGCCCGGCGCCGACCCGCGCCGGCTCGCGCTCGCCGTCGGCGGCGCGCGGGGGCTGCGCATCGACCGCGCGGGCGACCTGACGCTGCGCACCGGGGCCGGTGAGTTGCGGCAAGGCAAGCCCGGCGTGTACCAGGAGATCGGCGGCGTCCGGCAAACCGTTCCGGCCCGCTACGTCCTGCATGGTCATGACGTGAGCGTCGCCGTCGGGGCCTACGATCGCGCGCGACCGCTCGTGATAGATCCGGCGCTTAGCTACGCGACATACCTCGGCGGGAACAGCGCCGACGACGGCGCGGGCATCGCGGTCGACGCCTCTGGCAGCGCCTACGTCGTCGGTACCACCAACTCGACCAACTTCCCCACCACCGCCGGCGCGGCGCAGACCAGTAACAGCGCCGTCGACAACGTGTTCGTTACCAAGATGAACCCGGCCGGTAACGGACTCGTCTACTGCACCTACCTCGGCGGCAATGGCGGCGACGTCGGCACCGGGATCGCCGTGGATGGCGCGGGCCGGGCCTACGTCACCGGGCATACCAACTCGACCGACTTCCCGACCAAGAACGCGTACCAGGGCGCGAAGAGCGCTGGCGCCGGCGCCAACAGCGCCGGTAACAACGACGCCTTCGTGGCCCGGCTCAACGCCGCCGGTGGCGCGCTCGACTACGGCAGCCTCCTCGGCGGGTCGCTCGACGACGAGGCGCAGGGCATCGCGGTGGACGGCGCCAGCGTCGCCTACGTGACCGGCTTCACCTACTCGTCCGACTTTCCCACCACGTCGGGCGCGTCCCAGACCGTCTACAACAACGGCGGCGACTCCTTCGTGGCCAAAGTAAACACGAACGCGAGCGGGACCGCGTCGCTCGCCTACAGCACGTACCTCGGCGGGGGCGCCGCCGACTTTGCCAACGCCATCGCGATCGATGCGGCGGGCGCCGCCTACGTGACGGGCTCGACCTCGTCGCCGAACTTCCCCGCGACCGCCGGCGCGTACCAACGCTCGTTCGCGGGGGGGCCCGGCGACGGCGGGCGACGCCTTCGCGGCCAAGCTCAATGGGGCCGGCGCCGCGCTCGTCTATGCAACCTACCTGGGTGGGAGCGACGAGGATGAGGGCTTGGGCGTCGCCCTCGATGCCGCGGGCGACGCCTACATCACGGGGCGGACGGCCTCGGCGACCTTTCCCACGCAGAGCCCCGTGCAGGGTACCTTCGGCGGCGGGACCTGCGGCGACAGCCCGTGCGCCGACGCGTTCGTGACGGCGCTGAACCCGGCCGGCAGCGGCCTGCTCTACAGCACGTACCTCGGCGGCGGCGGCGATGACGAGGGCGCGGGCATCGCGCTCGATCCCGGTGGCGCCGTCTATGTGACCGGCGCAGTGTCGTCCTCCTTCCCTTTCGCCACGACCAACAGCGCGCCGAGCAAGTCCAACACCGATAGTGGGACGACCAGCGCCTTTGTCGTCAAGCTCGCGTCGCAGACGCTGCCCACGCCGCCCACGCCGACCCAGCCGGCCGGAGGCGGCCAGCCCAGCGCCACCACGGCGCCGACAGGGGCTCCGGGCGCTCCGAGCCCGACCGCTGGCCCCGGCGGCCAGCCATCCGCGACGCCGCCGGCGCTCCCCACCGCCACGGCCGCGCCGGGCGCGCCGTCGAGCACGCCCCGCGCGGGGACAACCCCGGGGGCGGCCGCGGCGACCGCTACGGGAACGCCCGCGAACAGCGCCACGGCAGGGGCCGTGGTGACGGGCGCCGTCGTGGCCACCGCGACGGGGGCCGCGGCCGAGACCAGGACGGTCGCGGCCGGCGGCCCCCCGGCGCCGACCAACACGTCCGGCGCCGGGAGGCCGCCGGCGACGCCCGGTCCGGTCGGCGGCCATGGACGCGCGTCTATCGCCCTCAGCCCTCCCTCCGTACGAGTTGGTGGGCGCGTCGTCGTGCGCGGGGGCGGGTTCGTCCCCGGCGAACGGATTACACTCTCGCTGAATGGCGAAGCGCTCTCCACGGCCGTCGTCGTGGTCGGGCGCGACGGCCACTTTACGGCGGCGTTCGTCGCGCCGGACAGCCTCCTGCAAGGGGCCAACACAGTTGGCGCGATCGGCGCCGCGGGCGATATGGCCGCGGCCCCGCTCGCCGGCCTCGTCCCCGTCGCCTCGCGGTACTACTTTGCCGGCGGCGTCAACGCGCTCTCCGAGCAGTCATCGCTCGACGTGCTCAATCCGACGGGTGGTCGCGCCACGCTGCGCCTGACCTTCTACTTCGCCCATGGCGTCACCCGAGGGCGCAGCATCAGCGTGGGTCCTCGCGCGGAGCTCGTCGCGCCCATGCGCGGCCTGCGCCTGCCGGCGGGGGACTTCGGGCTCTCCCTCACGGCCGACCGGCGCGTGGCGGCGGCGCTCGACATTGCGCGGCCGGGCCGCGACGGCGACAGCATCCCGGGCGCCACCGGCCTGGGGCAGACCTGGTACCTCGCCGAGGGCTACACCGGCCTGACGTTCCGCGAGAGCGTCGCCATCCTCAACCCGGGCGCCGGGGCGGCGCGCGTGCGCCTGCAGCTCCTGCCGTTCGGCGGCCGCCCCGGCGGCGCCGTGACCGTTCTGGTGACCGCGCACAGCCACACGGTGGTGGACGTGAACCGGCTGCTGCCGCGACAGTCCCTGAGCATCGTGGCGCGGTCGAACCAGCCCGTGATGGTGGCGCGCACGCTGCGCTTCGGGCGCGACGGGGCCGCGCGGCGGGGGGGCGCGCGCGACTACGGCGAGACGGTGCGCGCGGGCGGGAACGTGGCCGCCGGGGTGTGGCTGCTGGCCGAGGGCACGACGGCCAACCATTTCCAGACGTTCCTGACCATCCTCAACCCGGGCGACCGGCGGGCCGGCGTCACGGCGCTATTCTTCGGGAGCGACGGGCGCAGGCTGGGTAGGCGCGCGCTGGTGATGGCGCCGCGCAGCCGGGCCAACATCAAGTTCGGCGACCTGGGGCGCGCCAGCGGGATCGCGTCGATGGTCACCAGCAGCCAGCCGGTGATCGTGGAGCGGCCCGAGTACTTCGGGTCGCCGAACGGGCCGCGCGTGGCGGGGTCGGATGTGTTCGGGCGCAACGGCGCCGCGCCGCGCTGGAGCTTCCCCGGAGCCGCGGGCGCCGCGCCGCTCAGGAGCGAGTTCTACTTGCTCTACAACCCCTCGGCGACCGCGTCGCGCGTGCGCGCGACGCTCTACGACGCGCGCGGCCGGACGGCGACGGCGACGGTGTCCGTCGGGCCGCGCGTGCGCTACACGCTCGACGCGGGGCGGCTGTTCTGCGGCTTCCCGGGCGCGCACGGTGCCACGCTGGAGTCGCTGAACGGGGTAGGCTTCGTGGCGGAGCAGACACTTTTCGCGCCCGACCGCTCGACCCTCCAGAGCACGCAAGGGCTCGCCCAGTAGGGATGCGCAGGGCCGTTTAACACGCCTTTAACAAACTCTTAAACAACAGTTAATGCGTGACTGTTACAGTCGAAGGGTAAAAGGGGGCGCGCCGCGCGGCGGTGTAGTAGGATATAGCCGGAAGAGATGTGCGCGGCCGGACAGGGCGCGCCGCGGATGGCGGGATGCGGCGGTTGCGCGGCCCCGCCTGTGTAGAAAGGGATATCGATGGACGCCAGTCATCGCACACACGACCGTCGCAGGCGCGCCTACCAGGCGTCGCTGCTGGGCGGCCTGACCGTCGCCTCATTGCTCGTCAGTAATGCTGGGGCCGTACATGCCGGGGCGAGCCGGCGCGCGGCCGGCGTCGTCGCGCCCGGCGGCCCTTCGACGGTGGGCACGGGCATGGCCATGTACGGCGCCCCCGTGGAGGGCGGCGTGTCGGGACCCGACTCGCCCACGAGCTTCAACGCGACCCTGCCCAACGGCCGGCGCATCACCCCGGCCGGCGCGAGCGCGCAGGTCGGCGAGAATCCGCTCAACAGCGTCGTGACCCCCGACGGGAAGTTCCTCATCGTCAGCAACAACGACGAGCGCAACCCGGGCGCCAGGAACACCGCCTTCAGCGGCGCGCAACAGAACGGCGCGGGTAAGACGCCCGGCGGCTTCACGCTCTCCACGGTCGACACCTCCAACATGCAGGTCGTCAGTTCCACGGTGGCCCCGGCCAACCCGAGTCCCAGCCCCTCTATCGGCCAGCTCGGGACCCGCAACACCGATGCGGCCGGCTCGTTCTTCCTGGGCCTGGCTATTAAGGGCGCGAGCGCGCCCTACACGGTCTACGCCTCGGGCGGCTACAGCGATCTGGTCTACGTCTACTCGCTCGGCGCGGATGGCGTCCTGCAGCGCACGGCGTCGATCAAGATCCCGACCCCGACCGACCCGACGCGGCCGAACTACGGCATGGCCTTCCCGGCCGGGCTCACGCTCAGCGCCGACGGCTCGCGCCTCTACGTCGTCAACGACAATGCCAACAACGTCGTCACCATCGACACGGGCTCGAACGCGGTCGTGGGCCCTCCCATCCCCGTCGGATTCTTTCCGTACACCGGCGTGCTCTCGCCCGACGGCTCCAAGCTCTACGTGAGCAACTGGGGCGTGGCCGACCGCACCCTGAACGCGCCGGCCATCGCCAGCACGACCAGCAACGTCGCGGGGAACGTCACCGTCACCGGCACACTCAACCTCGGCGGCGCGCCGGGCAACCTGTTCGCCAACCCGGTGACCGACCCGGCGCGCACTTCGTCGGTCTCGGTGATCAACCTGGCTAACAACAACGTGGGCTCCTCCGTCTCGCTGGCGCAGCCGATCGACGGCGTCAACGTCGTGGGCGGCACGCACCCCTCGGCCATGGCCGTCTCGCGGCGCTTCGGCTTCCCGGTGCTCTACGTGGCCGACGCCAACGAGGACACGGTCGCCGTGATCGACGCGCGCACCGACCGGCTGATCCGCAAAATCCAGCTGCCCTCGCCCGTCAGCGGGCTGCCGCGCGGCGGCGTGCTCGGCCTCATCCCCGACGCCGTCGCGGTGAGCCCGCGGGGGACGGAGCTCTACGTCGCCGAGGCCGGCGTCAACGCGGTCGCCGTCTTCAACACGGCCAACCCGACGAACCCCCTCTTCATCGGCTACATCCCGACCGGCTGGTTCCCCACGGGCGTGACGGTCGGCCCCGACAACCATACGGTCTACATCACCAACGAGAAGGGCGTGGGCAGCGACTACGGCTTTCAGGGCTCTCTCGTCGGCACCCCCAACCCCGACGTCAATCTGATCTTCGGCACGGTGCAGCAGGTACAACTGAGCTACGTGGCCCTGCGCCAGGGCATCTCGACGGTCCGGCGCAACCTGTACAACGCCCCGGCCAACGCGGCGGCTAACCGGAGCGTGCTCGACACGATCCGCCCCAACATCCAGCATATCTTCTTCATCCTGCGCGAGAACAAGACGTACGACACTTATTTTGGCAGCGACCCTGTGCTCAACGCGCGTGGGGCCAACGGCAACGCCGGCGCGCAGTACAACGTCTACTCGCAGCAGGTACCGAACACCAGGGCGCTGGCCGAGCAGTTCGCCGTCGGCGACAACGCCTACGCGGACTCGGAGGAGTCGAACGCCGGGCACTTCTTCGCCCTCGCGGGTACCTCGACCGACTTTCAGCAAAAGACGCTCTTGCTGCGCTTCAACCGCCCGCTCCTCAATATCAAGAACGAGGACCCCGAGGACTACCCGCTGCAGGGCTTCATCTTCAACAACGCGCTGCGCAACGGGGTCAGCTACCGCGAGTACGGCGACCTGATCCGCACCTCGGGCTACGACGACTACAGCAATCCCAACGCGTGCAAGGACGACCCCGGCCAGTGCCCTAACGGTGGCACACCGGCCGAGACCGCGGCCTACACGTACACTAACACGACGGCGCCGACGATCGGCCTCGGTGGCCTCTACGCCGGTACCACCCCGGCGCTCGCCGCCCTCGCCGGCCACATCGACCCCAACTATCCCGGCTGGGACCTGCGCATTAGCGACCAGCGGCGCGTCGCCGAGTACCTCAAGGATGTCGGCAACGGTGCGGGCGGCATCGACCCGAACAAAGTACCGCAATTCACCTATATGTGGCTGCCCGACGACCACACCGGCGGCCTGGGTAGTTATGGTAGACCTACCGCGGCTAACCCCCAGTTCGAGGTTGCCGACAACGACGCGGCGCTTGGCCAGCTTGTCTACGCGATCAGCCACAGCCCGGTCTGGCCCAACAGCGCGATCTTCGTGACCGAGGACGACGGGCAAAGTTCGCCCGACCATGTCAACCCGCACCGCACCTACACGATGGTGATCAGCCCCTACGCCAGGCACGGGGCGGTGATCCACCGGCTCTCGTCGACGGTCGGTGTGCCCAAGACGGTCGAGGAACTGCTGGGCCTGCCGGCCATGAACCTCGGCGACCTGCTGGGCAGCGACCTCTCCGACTATTTCCAGACGACGCCCGACCTGACGCCGTACGGCGCGCCGCTGTCCGCCGTCCCGACCCCCGCCTCGACCCTCGCGGCGAGCCCCACGGCCGCCGCGACCGGAGGACCCGCCGCGACTACCTCGCCCGCGGCAGCCGCATCCGCCAATGTGTCGCTCCTTGCGGCCGCGCGCGCTGCTGTGCCGATGGGCGATGCGCCCGCGGCGCCGGCCGAGACGATGCGCATTGCGATGCTGCTCAACTACCTCAACCACAGCGGTCCCGACCTGGACAGCACGCGCCTCGGCATGATCGAGAATCTGTTCTTCCAGTCCGAGGCGTTGGCTCAAAAGAAGGCGCACATGAGACATCACGCCTACCGCATGGCGCAGCGGACGATCTATCACCGCGCCCTGGCCGTCCTCAACAATCCACACATTCCCACGAACGACTACGACGGATAACGGGTAGGCGTGGCGCCCCCGGACCCCACCCCCCTGTCCCCTCTCTCTGACGCGGGAGAGGGGACAGGGTCTATGAATTGTCGCGATAAGCGTGCTCGCCTGTCCGCCCGCATGCGCCGTGGATGGCGGGGGTCTGGGGGGAGCCATCTCCACAGGTTCCCTCGGAGGCGCGCCCCAACCTCGGACTCACGGCCAGGGTCCGGGAGACCAGTTAGCCAGGGGCGGAGGGGGCGAGAGGGGCCAGTCAGGGATGGGTGGAGGGTAGAGAGAGGCGCTGTCGACTTTTCACGAGCCCTGGGAGAGGGAAGCGGACTTTCGCGTTGTGTGCGCGGTGTGTGATACCATGCCCCGTAGAGCAGTAGACGGCCCGCGACTAGAGGAGACTTGGTGCTCAACGATGCGACCCTCGCCGCCGCGGCGGTCTGGCTACTCGCGCTCGTCATCGCCTCGCTGACCGTCTGGCGCTGGGCCAGCCCCCGGGCGTATGCTCATCCTATCCTAGCCATTGCCGGCGCGGCGGCCGTGGCCCGCGCCGTCCCTACCCTCGTGCTCGACCGGGGACTGCCGTTCGACATCGAGGCGCACTGGTGGGTCGGCTCCGTCGCCCTGGCGGGGCGCGATGTCTACACCGATCCGCTCGTCGTGAGCGGGAATACCAATCGCTATCCGTATCCCCCCCTCTTGCACGAGTACATCAGCGCATCGCTGGTGCGGCTGTCCCACGGCGACCGGTCGCTTTTCCTCATCCTCGACAAGCTGGCGCCGGCGCTCTGCGGGGTCGGCATCGCCGTCGTCCTGCGCGCTATCGCCTGCAGGCTTGGCCGGGCGCCCGACGAGGCGTTGCGGCTCGGCCTGCTCTACGCCGTCAACCCGCTCCCCGTGCTCGTGACCGCGTACCATGGACAGTTCGAAGAAATCCCGGTTTTGGGGATCGTGCTGGCGCTCCTCGTGCTGCTCCCCTCGGGAGACCGGCGTAGGGGCGTCGGCGCCCTGATCGGCTCGGCGCTGCTGCTGGGCCTGGCCATTGCCTATAAGCTCTGGCCGGCGCTCTTCTTACCCCCGCTGCTGCTGTTGGCGCCGCGGTGGGGCGGGGGCCGTGGGCGGGCCGGCGCATTGGGCGGGCTGGCGCGCGCGTGGGCGCTCTACGGCGCGCTGGCGGCAGCCCCGCTGATCGCGGTGATCGGCGTGTACGAGCCCGCTTTCGAGCACAGCAGCTTATTCGCGCGCGCGCGCCAGGTAGCCGGCGCCCACGGGACGCTCACGCACCGGCTCAAGGACGACCACATGCTGTACAACATCCTGCATTACCAAGGCTCACAGGGCTTTTGCTGGGGGTATGTGTCGGCCATCGGCAGGTGCTGGGATCACGTCTGGCTCCACGCCAACCATCCGAACCGCGCGGCAGAGCTCAACAGCCAGCTTCTAAAGGCGACCCTGCTCGTCGTCGTCGCGGTGCTGCTGTGGCGGCGACGCCCGCTGGAGGGTCTGGTGGCGCTGCCGTTGGCCTTCTATCTGTTCAGCCCGGGTTGGGGACCTAACTACATGATCTGGGTCTTGCCGTTCGCGCTGCTGCTCTCGTCGGGACTGGCCGTGCGCTATACTGCCGTCATGACGCCACTCATCGCACTGACGTACCTGGACTCGCTCTATGCATCCTTCAACCACGACAACTTCTCGTGGACCGTGCTCAAGCCGCTCGAGGCCGCGCTCGGGCTGCTCGCCTGGGCGGGGGTGGCCGTGATCCTGGCGCAAGCTTACCGGGTAGGCGGCCGGGCGCGGCGGGAGCGGGCCGCGCCGGTCGCGCCCGGTCGCCAGCCTGTCGATGAGCCTGCTTATCGCACGGTGTACGGCACCCAGACCGGGCTATGATGGCCGCGCGTCGAGGCTCCTCCGCCCCGCCGGGCCCACGCAGCCCCGCTGTCCCCGCCGACGCCGCGCCGGGGCGGCCACGTTACGCTATACCCGCGGACGTGCCCATCTTCCTCGCCGTGGCCTTACTGGTGCGGCTGATCCTGGCGCCGCTGACCGAGGGCTGGGATTTCTTTTCCGACGCGCGGTCGGCGGCGCTGGCCCTGCACGGATACGACGTCTATGGCCTGAGCAGGACGGCCTTCCGGCTGCCCTGGACGTACTTCCCGTTGTGCCTGCACCTTTTCGCGGGGCTGCAGTGGATCGCGGGGGCGACGGGCTTTCCGTTCCGCGTGCTCGGCAAGCTGCCAATGGTGGTGGCTGACCTGGGGATCGGCTATCTTCTGTTCACCGCGTTGCGCCGGCGCGGGGAGTCCGAGTCGACCGCGGTGCTGGGCATGGCCCTGTACCTGTTCAATCCGCTGGTGCTCTTGAACGGCGCGCTGCTGGGCCGTTTCGACGCCATTGCGCTGGTGTTTCTGTTGCTGGCCCTGGAGTGCTACACGACGCGGCTGTTCGCGCCTTTCTACGGGTTGGCTATCGCCGCCAAGACCTTCCCCATCTTCCTGTTGCCGTTGCTGCTGCTCGGACGCGACCGCCAGAGGCCAGGGCGCCTCCTGCTCGCGCTCCTGTGCGTGCCGCTGCTGTCGCTGCCCTACGTCGTCACGGACCCGCGCGGCCTCGTCGGGTACCTGCTCTACGACGTGGGCTCGCCCTGGCTGGGGCCGCTCTCGTCGTACTACATCGTGCCCCACGCGCACGGGTGGGCCTCGGCGCTATCCGTGGCGCGCGTGGGGACGTTGCTGTACCCGCTCGCGCTATTGCTGGTCGTGCGCCGGCCCCTCTATGTGAAGGCGGCGTGCGCCTTCGTGCTCTTCGCAGCGCTCAACCGCTCCGTCTACGAGCAGTACCTCGTCTGGTCGCTGCCGTTCCTCATCGTCGTGGCCCTGCGCCACCGCAGCCGCCTGGCCGTGTGGCTGGTCGTGCTGTACACGGCGGCGGGGCTGCTGGAGAACGAGCAGACCTGGAGCGCGTTCGACACGCGCTTCCACTACACCTTGCTCCCGACGCCGTGGCCGCCGTTGAGCGGGCTCCTCGCCGTTTCCGCGTTGCTCTTCGTCGCGGGTCAGGCCTTGCACGGCCGCGCCCGGCCGTTGCGCCGCCGGCGCAACGCGCGCGCGTCCGACGTCCCCGCCCGTCCGCGGGTCTTCGCAGAGTTTGGTTGAACCGCTAGCCGAAGCGGCCCGTCACGTACTCTTCGGTGCGCTTGTCGCGCGGGGCAGTGAAGATCTGCTCGGTGGGGCCGTACTCGACGAGGCTGCCATGGCGCTTCTCGTTGAGCATGAAGAAGGCCGTGCGATCGGCCACGCGGCCGGCCTGCTGCATGTTGTGCGTCACGATGACGATGGTGTACTGGCTCTCCAGCTCGCGCATCAACTCCTCGATACGCAGGGTGGCGATGGGGTCGAGCGCCGAGCAGGGCTCGTCCATCAAGAGGATCTCGGGCGTCACCGCGATGCAGCGGGCTAGGCAGAGGCGTTGCTGCTGGCCGCCCGAGAGATCCGCCGCCGACTTGCCGAGGGTGCCCTTGACCTCTTCCCACAGGCCCACTTCTTGCAGCGAGTGCTCCACGATGCCGTCGAGCTCGTCCTTGGGCCGTCGTCCGTTGAGCTTGAGCCCGGAGACGACGTTGTCGTAGATCGACATGGTGGGAAAGGGGTTGGGGCGCTGGAAGAGCATGCCGATGCGGCGGCGTACCTGCACCGGGTCGACGCCGTGACCGTAGATATCCTCGCCATCGAGGACCACCTTACCGGTGACGCGCGCGCCGGGCGCGACCTCGTGCATGCGGTTGAGCGCGCGTAGGACGGTACTCTTGCCGCAGCCGGAGGGGCCGATGATGGCCGTGATGGCCTGCTTGGGGATCTTCATCGATACGCCCTCGACGGCGATGGTCGAGCCGTAGTACACATCGAGATCCTCGACCGTGAGGGACACCTCGCCGTCGGGGTCGCTCACGAGCCCCGCCGGCGCCGAACGTACATCTGTGGCCATGTTAACGTTATCTCCTAAACTTAGGTTCGCCCGCGCACACGTTGTCGGAATACCAGGCGGGCCACCAGGTTGAGCAGCACGACGATTGTGACTAGGACGAGCGCGCCCGCAAAGGCCATCTGGTGCGTCTGCGGGTACGGCGAGTTGGTGGAGTACTGGTAGATCATCTGCGGCAGAGCGCCCACCTTCTTGGCGGGATTCCAGTTCCAGGAGTTGTAGCCGAACGAGGTAAAGAGCAGTGGCGCGGTCTCGCCCGTCACGCGCGCGATGCCGAGGAGCATGCTGGTGATGATGCCGCTGGTCGCGGCCGGGAGCACGATGCTGGCGATGACGCGCCAGCGCGGGACGCCCAGTGCAAGGCCGCCCTCGCGCAGGCTGTTCGGCACCAGGCGTAGCACCTCCTCGGTGGCGCGGGTGACGACCGGAAACATCAGCAGCCCCAGTGCGAAGCCGCCCGCGATCGCCGAGAAGCCGATGAGCGATACGACGATGGCGTAGCCCACCAGGCCCGCCACAATCGATGGCAGCCCGGCCATCACATCGGCTAGGAAGCGCACCGCGTCGGCGAAGCGTCCGCGGCCGTACTCGGCGAGATAGATGCCGCTGAGCAGCCCGATGGGCAATCCGATAAGGCTTGCGATGACGACCAGCAGCAAGGAGCCGACGATCGTGTTGCCGATGCCCAGGGGGACACCGAAGATGTTGGTGTCGCTCTGCGCGCGCGTGAAGAAGTTTAGGTCGAGCGACGATATGCCCTGCGTCACGACGTAGACCGCGATGGCGAAGAGGGGCACCAGGGCGATGGCCGCACAGAATATCGCGAAGCCCAGCATGACCGCATTGGTCGTCTTGCGGCGTCGATAGCCCTGCTCGCGGGTGCGGGCTACTTGCCCCGCGTCGATCGCCCGTCCCGGAGCGCGGGACGCCACGGATGGACGGGCCTGCACGGTTACCTGGACAAGGCCCGCGGTCGAGCCAGCCGATCGGTCGGATGTATTCACGATCTCACTCATGCTCGTACGCTCGTCGCCCCCCCACCTCGATTAGCGCGCCATACCAACAGGCGCGCGGCCACGTTGAGTACCACGGAGATCAGGAGCAGGATCAGGCCCAACTCGAACAGCGCCCCGATGTGGAGCGGCGACGAGAACGCCTCGTTGGCCTCGGCGGCGAGCACGGCGGCGAGGCTGTAGCCCGGCTGTAGCAATGATACATGGAAGTTCGACGAGTTGCCGATGATCATGGTCGCGGCCATCGTTTCGCCAGTCGCGCGCCCGAGACCAAGGATGATGGCCCCGACGATGCCCGCCCGCGCGTAGGGGATGACGACGTGCCGCACGGTTTCCCACCTCGTGGCGCCGAGGGCCAGCATGCCCTCGCGTTGCGAGCCGGGCACAGCGGTCATGACGTCGCGCGAGAGCGCCGCGACCGTGGGCAGAATCATGATGGCCAGCACGATACCAGTGCTCAGCAGGTTGTGCCCCGAGTACACCGCGCCGCCGAAGAACGGGATGAACCCGAGCGCCTTGCCCAGCCCTTGCTCGAACGGCAGCAGCAACGGGATCAACACGAAGATGCCGAAGAAGCCGAAGATGATGCTGGGTACGGCGGCGAGCATCTCCACGAGGAAGCTGACCGGCCGCGCGAACAGTGGCGGCGCCAGCTCGACCAGGAACACCGCGACCATGACGCCGACTACACCCGCGAGCAGGATGGCGATGAGCGAGGTGGCGAGGGTGCCGTAGATAAATGTAAGCCCGCCGACGAGGTTGCTGTCGGGGTTCCACGTCGCGCTCTTGAAGACGCCGAGCCCCGTCTGCTGTATGGCGGGCCACGCCTGCACGACCAGGCTCACCACGAGGGCGATAGCTGCCAGCACGACCAGGCTCGTGAAAAGGAGCACCGTGCCGCGGAAAGCGCTGTCGCCCCTCTGCGTCGATGCGTGCAGGTCACCTCCCCCGATGTTGCGCGGTACGACGGCCATCCCTCGATCTCCTTGCTAAACGTCCGCTGTCGTCATGTGTCACCAAACTATCGTCGCCAGCGTCCTGTCGCCGCGACGGCGCTTTTTCATTCACCCTTGTTTTGGCTTGTTTTGGCGAAGATTCCCGACCATAACTCTCGGCAGCCATCACTAATAGTCACTATAGCGTAAGCGTAACTGTGGGTGGTCGCCCCGGAGCCGGAACCCACCGTTTTCGCGTGTTCCTGAGTGCCGGACACGGGGACCCTGGCTGAGCCAGGGTCCCCGTGTTCACTACATACGTCTACGTGCGTCCAACGAGATCGTGCGGGCTGGGACGCTGTCCCCCCGGCGCGACCGCTGTCGTCGTGCACTGCCAGCGGATCCCTCCGCGAAAACCATCTGGAAGCATGTAGGTGCGCCGTAGATAGGATCGATGGGGTGTCCGGGTGCGATAGAACCGGCCCGGGGCTCACCGGTCGCCGTGCGAAGCGGCGCCTATTGCAACCCACTCTGCCCGCGCCTCTGCGACGGTCATGCCCTGCTCGCCGGTCGCCGTGCGAAGCGGCGCCTATTGCAACCCCATTGCCACTACCGCTTGATCGTAATCTTGTCGAGCGCGCTCGTGTCGAGCTTCTGCACGCTCTTCGGCAGCGGCGCGTAGTAGAGCTGGCTGGCCGCCGCCTGGCCATCCGTCACCACGTAGCGGACGAAGCTGACCAGAGCCTGCCCCTTAGCGCTGCGCTGGTTGGTGCACATGAAGATGTACGAGTAGCCGCTAACCGGGTAGGCGTTCTTGGAAGGCGAGTTCACGATGAGCTGCTGCAGGTCGGAGGGCATGGAATTGGCATACCCATCGGCCGCCACGCTGGCCGCGGCGACGCTGGGCTGCACGTACTGGCCCGCCTTGTTCTGCACTATGGCGTAGGACACCTTGGCTGAGATGGCGTAGGCGAGGTCGACGTAGCTGATGGCGCCGGGCTGGCCCTGCACGGCTTGGGTCACGCCCGAACTGCCGGTTGCGCCGGTGCCGGTCGGCCAGGCGATCGTCGCGCCGCCCTTGCCAACCTGACTCGTCCAAATCGAACTCGTGGCGGAGAGATAGTGCGAGAAGATGTAGGTCGTGCCGCTGCCGTCGGCGCGGTGCACGATCTGAATCGGGGTGCTCGGCAGCTTGGCGCTGCCGTTGATCTTCTGGATCTGCGCGTCGTTCCAGGTCTTGATCTGGCCCAGGAAGATCTGCGCGATCAAGCCGGATGTCAGCTTCAGGTTGCTCACGCCGGGCAGGTTGTAGATCAGAGACACCGCGCCGATGGTCACCGGGATCTTGAAGACGCCGCCGCTGTAGCCGCCGTGGCACTGGTTCTTGGCCGAGTTCTCCTGCACCGAGCTGAGCAGCGCGTCACTGCCGGCGAAGTCGGTCTGCCCCTTCGTCCACAGGCTGATACCGGCGCCGGAGCCGGTCGCCTGATAGTCGATGTTCACGTTGGAGTTCTTGGCCTGGTAGCCCTTGATCCAGGCGCCGTTCATGATCGGCGCGACGAATGTCGAGCCCGCGCCCGAAATAGTGATGCCCGCGCGCGAGTGCGCGGCCGCCGCCGGGGTGCTGGTGAGGGCGAGCGCGCCCACGCCGAGCGCGGCAATGCCGGCGCCGACAACCTTTTTACCTGAGACCATAGTTCCGAAACCTCCTGATAACCGTTCGCTGAGTAGTCGTGGACATCGGGGACGCCGTGGAGCGCCGCGACAACGGACCCGACGTGTTTAAAAATCGCGAGAGTAGCTTTGTGAGATAGCTATCGGGGAGCGCCGGCGCTCCCCGGAAGGTTGTCGTGTCGTGGCGCTCACATCCACACCATAGCAGGGAGCCCTTTAAAGGCTCTTTAAGAGTTTGTTAAATGAATGTTAAATGCGTGTTAAGGACGGGCCTGTTCGCACCTTTTTGCTACCGCGAGGGGATGCGAATTGCGCGGGGGCGACACGGCACGCGCGGCGTGCGCTATCATGAGGGCGCGCGGTGATCGCGCGGGGGGGATGGAGATGGTGTCGGACACGAAGACGGTCCTGGTGGTCGAGGATGAGAAAAACCTGCGCGAGACCCTGACCTATAACCTGACGCGCGAGGGCTACAAGGTGCTCGGCGCGGAGGACGGGCGCGCCGCTATCGAGATCGCGCGGCGCGAGCGGCCCGACCTCTATCTGCTCGACCTGATGCTGCCGCAGATCGACGGCTTCGAGGTCTGCCGCGCTATCCGCCAGGAGTCGCAGGCGCCGATCCTCATCTTGACCGCGCGCGACAGCGAGATCGACACCGTGCTGGGCCTCGAGCTTGGCGCGGACGAGTACGTCACTAAGCCCTTCGCCCTGCGCCCGCTCCTCGCCCGCGTCAAGGCGCTCCTGCGTCGCGCCGATATGAACGGCGCCGCCGCGCCGTCCGGGAGCGACGACATCGCGTTCGGTGACGGCTTCGTGCTCGACCGCTCGGGCCGGCGGCTGCGCCACGGGGATCAGGAGATCCCCATGACCATGAAGGAGTACGACTTGTTGGCCTACCTGCTCTCGCACCACGGCCAGGTGCTCTCGCGCGACTTCCTGCTCGAGAAGGTGTGGGGCTACGACTTCGTCGGCAGCACGCGCACGGTCGACGTGCACATCCGCTGGCTGCGCGAGAAAATCGAGCAGGACCCAGGGGACCCGCGCCGCATCGTCACCGTGCGCGGCGTCGGCTATCGTTTCGAGGACGTCCCCTAGCGCCGGGCGCCCGGCGCCCGGCGCCTAATTGTCTTACGCCATCCAAGATCACTAATCGCTTGTCGGTCATCACTCCTATGGTCCCACTCTTGTTGCTCATCATCGTCCTCCTCTCCGGCGTGTCCGCCGTGCTGGGCGTCGCAGCGCACCGGCGCTACGAGGCGCTACGCGTGGCTCATGAGCGGGGTGGCTATCTCGGAGGCGAACTGCGCCGGGTCGAGGGCGAGGCGCTGCGCCTGGAAACGGTGCGCCGCGACTTCGTGGCCAACATCTCGCACGAGCTACGCACGCCGCTGGCCTCGATCAAGCTGCTTGTCGAGACGCTCGAGGCCGGGGCGCTCGACGACTACGAGGTGGCGCTCGAGTTCACCGGGCGCATCGGTGAGGAGACCGACCACCTCATCGGCATGGTCGAGGAGCTGCTCGACCTCGCCCGCCTCGAGGCCGCCCCCGCCATCCACCCCTGCGCGCTCGATCCGGGGGACGTAGTGTCGCGCGTGGTCGAGCGCATGCGCCAGATCGCGCGCACCAAGGGCGTGGCCCTGCGCGTCGAGCTCGCGCCCGATCTCCCTGCTATGTGGGCCGACGACGAGCAGGTGGGTCGCGTCTTCGTCAACCTGCTCAACAACGCCATCACCTTCACCCCCGAGGGCGGCGCCGTCGTGGTGCGGGCCGTCGCCGAGGGCGTCGACATCCTGTTCAGCGTCGCCGACACGGGCCCCGGCATCCCCTCCGGGGAGGAGGACCGCATCTTCGAGCGCTTCTACAAGGTCGACACGGCGCGCCGCCGCGGCGGGACGGGGCTGGGACTCTCCATCGCGCGCCACATTGTGCAGGCGCAGGGCGGCCGCATCTGGGCGCGCAACCGCGAGGACCACGGGGCCCTGTTCGCGTTCACCATCCCTCTCGCCTCCGCGAGCGTGCCCCGACCCGAGGCGGCCCTACGATGAGGGCGTCCTCGGTCGCCCTGCGCCCGGCGAGCGCGGTCCCGCTCGACCTCGTGGCCGGCCTGCTGGGCCGGGCGTTCGCCGACGCCCCCATGCCCGCCGGCGCGGGGCCGGCCGCTTTCTCGGCGCGCACGCTCGACGCGACGGTCGCGCGCGACGACATCCTGCTCGACTCTTCGTACGTGGCCACGGTCGACGGCGCGCCGGCCGGGGTCGCCCTCGTCGCGGCGCGTCCGGCCCGCGGGGGGCCGCGCACGCGGCTGGCCGGCATGGGCGTGGTCCGCGAGGCGCGGCGGGCGGGCGTCGCGCGCGCCCTGCTCGGGCGGGTCGTCGCCGATGCGCGTGGGCGCGGCTCCCTGGCGGTTGTACTGGAGGTGTTCGAGGGGAACAGGGCGGCCGTGCGCCTGTACGAGGGCGGAGGCTTCGTCGCGTCGCGGCGGCTGCTCGGCTTCAGCCTGCCCATAGAGGGGCTACCCGCGGACGACCCTCCGATCGTCACCTTGCGCCCGGTCGCCGCGCCGATGCTGCTGCCCCTGTTCGGCGTGTGCGCAAGCGAGGGGCCGGCCGAGGCCGCGCCCCCGTGGCAGCTGGAAGCGGTGTCCCTGGCGCGGCTGGGTCCGTTCGCGGCGGTCTACGCGATCGTCGAGCGGGGGGGCGCGCGTCCCGCCGGATACGTGGCGCTGACGGGCGAGGGGCCGGGCGCCCGCCTTGTCGGCCTCGGCATCGTGCCCGCGCGGCGTCGCCTTGGCCTGGCCGCGCGCGCCCTGGGCGCCCTGGGCGCGCTCTACCCCGACATCGCCGCGCTCTCGCTGGCGCCGCTCGTACCCGAGCGCTCCACCCTCGTTCCTTTCCTGGCCGCCGTCGGGGCCGCGCCCGTCGCCGATGGGGCGCAAGTGGAGATGGTCGCGCATCTGTAGCGGGGGCTCCGTGATTGTGAGACGCGGCCTGACCCTGAAGGAAGGGCCAGGCCCATGACGCCCATCATCACAATCGTGGGGCGCGCTCCGCCCCACGCCTGTAGGGCCGTAGCGAGCGTGGTATTTTCCGCGTACACTGTAGCCATGGACAGTAGTCGGTAGCCAGTCGTCGGTGGTCGGAGACTTTTCCTGACTACCAGCTACCGATTACTCGTTATCCCACAGTGAAGTGAGGTATTTCCGACTATGACGACCACCTCGGCGAAACCCGGCGGCCTCGAAGATGTCGTCGCCGCGACATCAGCGATCTGCGAGGTCGACGGCAAAGAGGGCCGCCTGCTCTACTACGGCATCGACGTCAAAGATCTTGCCGCGCATTCCTCGTTCGAAGAGACGGTCTACCTGCTATGGCACGGACGCCTGCCTGCGCGCGACGAGTTGGCGACGCTACGGGAGGGGCTGGCCGCCGAGCGCGCGCTGCCCGTCGAGGTGTCGCGTATGCTGCGCGACTTCCCCAAAGAGGCCGTGCCGATGGAAGTGTTGCGCACCGCCGTCTCGCTCCTTTCCATGTACGACCCCGACGACGCGGACAACGGGCGCGAGGCCAACGTGCGCAAGGCCACGCGCCTCGTCGCGCAGACACCCACTATCGTGGCGGCGCTCCAGGCCATCCGCGAGGGCCGTGAGCCGGTCGCCCCGCGCGCCGACCTGAGCCTGGCCGCCAACTTCCTGTACATGCTCTTCGGCGCAGAGCAGGGTGAGACGGCCGTACACGCCCTCGACGTGGCCTTGATCTTGCACGCCGACCACGAGCTCAACGCCTCGACCTTCGCCGCACGCGTCACCGCCGCCACTCTCTCCGACATGTACTCCGCCGTCGTCTCGGCCATCGGCGCGCTCAAGGGTCCCTTGCACGGCGGCGCCAACGAGCAGGTCTTCAAGATGCTGCGGGCCATCGGCGCGCCCGATAAGGCCGACGCCTACCTCACGGATCAGTTCGCCGCCGGCAAGAAGATCATGGGCTTCGGCCACCGCGTCTACCGCACCGACGACCCGCGCGCCACGGTGCTGCGGCGCCTCTCCGAGCAGTTGGGCCAGGAGCGCGGCGAGACGACGTGGTACGACATCTCGCGGGAGGTCGAGCGTAAGGTGCGCGCCGACAAGAAGCTCTACCCCAACGTCGACTTCTACTCGGCCTCGACCTACCACAGCATCGGCATCCCCACCGACCTGTTCACGCCCGTCTTCGCCATCAGCCGCATGTCCGGCTGGACAGCGCACATCCTGGAGCAGTACGCCAACAACCGCTTGATCCGCCCGCGCGCCGAGTACACCGGCCCGCGCGACGTGCTGTACACGTCCATCGACGAGCGGTAGACGCCCTCACCCACCCCTCCTCCTTTGTAGGAACACCACCCCTCTCCCGCGCGGGAGAGGGGAAACTTCTAAGGATGCTCCTGAGCCTATGCGCTCTGACCGGCTATGAGTTTGTGGCGCGCTGTCCCGCTCGCCGCGCTGGCGCCGTACCTCGTGCATGAGCGCACGGCTGCGCCGTACGCGGGCCTGCCCGTCCCGCTCGACGATCCGGCCATCGTGGCCTCGTTCGAAGAATACGGTAGGGCGCCGCAAGGCGCCTACCTGTATCGCTACACGGGTGGCGTCGTCATCGAGCCGGCTTACGGGTACGCGCTCACCGGGGTGCGCACGCTGATCCCCGCGTCGATGCCGTACTATTGGCAGGCCGGTCGCCCGCCGTTCCCGCGGCATCTCCGCGCGTGGGCGGGGCGGCGCGGGAAAACTGTGCGGGAGCGCGCGGTGATCTCTCTGCGCGATTTCGGCGAGGACAACTACTTCCACTTCTACGACGACGTGCTTGGCCGGCTCGCGCTCGCGGAGCGCTGCGGGGTCGGCGACGGCGCGCCGCTGGTGATCGGTAAGCGATTGTACGACCGGCCCTACGCGCGGGCGGCCCTGTGGCGCGGCGCGCTGCGCGGGCGACGCTTGATCGTGCAGGACGATAATTGCTACGTCGAGGCCGGCGAGATAATCTTCGGCAAGGCGATGCCGCACGTTCGGGACACGTTCGACGGCGCGCTCGACCTGCTCGGGGTTCCGGACGCCGACCGGGCTCGCGCGGGGCGCGTCTTCCTGACCCGCCGCCGGGATAGAGGGCGCGTGATCGCGAACATCGCGGAGGTCGAGGAAGTCTGCGCGGGGTACGGGTTCGAGGCCGTCGATGCGGACGAACTGACGCTGGAGGAGCAGATCACCTTGTTCACGGGCGCACGGTACGTCGTCGGCATCCACGGCGCCGGTCTGGTCAACATTATGTTCCGCCGCGGCGCGCCGCTGAGCCTGCTCGAGATCTTCCCGCCCGACAACATCCCGCCCCACTACTACTGGATGAGCCAGGGCTACGGGTTCGGCTACGACGCCCTGCGCGGCGCGCCGGGCGACGTGTACGGCGCATTCACCGTCGATCGGGCGATCCTGGAGCGTAAGCTCGCGCGCCTACTCCGCGATGGGGACAGCGATAGCGGGATCGCTACGACTGGTCGCGCCGCCGCGCGATGAACGCCCCCAGATGGGTCGCGACCCAGGCCGGCAGATCCTGGGCCTGGAAGGTGATCTGGCCTGCGTCGATCCTGCGCGCCTCACGTGGTCCCTGTTCGAGTGTGTTGTCGATGATGGTCGCCTCATCTACCAACTCGATCGCCCGCGCGAGGTTCCGCATGCTCCGCATGTACCGGCGCTGCACATCTTCGTCGGGCACGAAATGGCCGCCGCGGGCGACGCGTGCCACGATGCGTCCGATGTTTATCCGGGGATTGTCGGTGGCGATGAAGATGAGGCGCACGTCGAAGCCACGCTGTCGCGCGTGCTCCATCTGCCGGAGCATGGTGTTACCCGACAAGGTCGTTTCGACGATGAAGCTTACGCCGTTCTCAAGGTATGCGGCTTCACGCCGCAGCGCCTCGCGTCCGGCCGCGACCGTAGCCTGCTCCGGCGCGACCGGATCGATCTCGCGTGCGATCGCGTCGGGATCGACGATAGGTGCCTGCGAGGCAGCGCGCAGCGTACGCGTGAACGTACTTTTGCCGGACCCGTTCGGACCGGCGATGACCGTCAGTGTCGGCCGCATACCGCTAGTCACCGGGGAGTTCACGCACGATTTCTCGCGTGCCGTCCTCCCGGACCCGGTACTCGAAGCGGCGGCCGTCGGGCGTGTGTATGAATAGCTTACCCTCTTCGGCGCCCGTACCACCGGAGTAGATCGTGAGGCCGGCGGCAAGCTGCTCCGCGACCTCGCGCTGCACGCCCTCGTGGAACAGGCGCATGAACCGCTCGCGGTCGGCCAGCGCGTCGTCGGCCGCTGCTGCCGTCGGGGTTGGGATGGACGGTAGTTGATCGACCATCGGTGTTGCTCCTCTCTATATCTTGCGATAGGTTTACCGACGCCGCCGGCGTCCCCGGCGGATTACCCCCGCTTCTCCAGGTAGCGCGTGATGCCGCCGATGCTCGGGCCGTAGCCGGCGACGAGGTCGAGTTGGGCCATGCCCTCGGGGGTCGTGCCCCGTGTGTCCTCGTCGCGCGCCCGCAGTTCGGCGGCCAGCTCCTCGGGCGGCCGGCCCGCCGCGAGCCCCTCGCGCACGAACGTGGTCCACGCGGACAACCGCTCGCGCAGGCCCCGCAGATGCGTTTGCGCGTCCCCGTGGAGCCCAAAGTGCGCCAGCAGCAGGGCGGACGGCTCGAGGGCCAGCAGGCGATCGATGCTGCGTGTCCACGCCTCGCGGTCGAACTCGGGCGGGACCGCGGGCGGGTTGATCACGTCGGCCCCCGGCACGCGCACCCCGGCCACGTCGCCCGTGAACACCGCGTCGGTAGCGAGGTGGCGCACGGCGACGTGGTGCGCGGCGTGGCCCGGCGTAAACCAGCTCTCCACGGCGTGGCCGGCCAGTTCCAGGCGCGCCCCGTCCTCCAGAGCGATCGCCCTGGAGGACGGAACCGGCGTGACTTCGCCCCACAGGGTCTCCATCATCTCGCCGTAGAGGCGCGTGGCCGAGCGCACCAGCCGCGACGGGTCGACCAGGTGCGGTAGTCCGACGGGGTGGACCCACACGTGGGCGTCCGGCATCTCGTCGCGCAGGAGCGCGCCGGCCGCGCCCGAGTGGTCGAGGTGGATGTGCGTGACTAGGATGTCCCGGACATCGGCGGGGGCGACCCCCGCCGCGCGCAGCCCCGCCAGCAACGCGTGGCGCGTCGAGCTCGGCCCCGTCTCGATCAGGGCCGCCGACCCGTCCGCGGCTTTCAGGAGGTAGGCGGCGATGCAGCCCGGCTGGCCCATGAAGCGCAGGTCGATCTGGTAGACCAACGGCAGGATCTCGGAAACCTCAGCCACGGGCAGCCTCCGTCGACTCGGGGTGACGCCGATACTCCCGGTACCTTTTGAACAGCCCGTCCCGGTCGATCGGCCACGGGACCAGACACGCCCTATCCGCGGCCCACCGGCCGATCGTATCGACCACAACAGTGTAGTGCGCGGGGACCGCTCGGCGGACATCGCAATACGTCTGCTCATCGTCCGCCATGTTGGGCCGCCGCGTCTCTGCCGTGGCCATGCTCCCACCCCTCCTCGTCGTGCTCGTCCTCGTCGTCGAGCGCGGATACCGTTCCTTCTGCCTGTCATTGTACGCGCGGGGGGTGCGGTCTTCAATGGTGACCGGCAGGTAGGTGTCATTACCTTGTCACCTTGTCCGGGAGTCGCATCGTGGCCCGGTTGACCTTATACACCTTCCAGGCAACACCCTTGGCGGCCGGGTAGCATAGCAGGGCGATGGGGGCGATCATGTTCGTGTTGGACACGGCGGAGCCGCGCTTCCCAGGGCGGCGATCACAACGGCCATCGGTAGGGCAGTCGCTGTCCCGCCGACGCCGACAAGTGGCGCGGCAGCTGCGCCGATGACGTACTGCAACACACCCAGGAGCGCGGACGCGCTCCCGGCGGTGCGCGGGTGGCCGGAGAGCGCCAGCGACGTGGCGTTGGGCAGGACGATGCCCTGGCTGGAGACGACCACGCAGAGCGCCGGCGTGACGCCGATCAGACCGACGTGGCCCAGGACAGCCGCGAGCACGGCGATCCCGCCGAGGGCCGTCATTGCCAGCCCCACGGCCAGCAGACGGGGCAGCGGCACACGGTCCACGAGCCGCCCGTTGATCTGGCTGGCCGCCATGATCCCGAGCGCATTCACGCCGAACACGAGGCTGAAGAGTTGGGGTGAGAGGCCGTAGATGTCTTGCAGCACGAAGGGGGAGCCCGCGATGTATGCGAACATGGCGGCGAAGGATAACCCCGAGGAGAGGGCGTAGCCGACGAAGAAGCGGTCCGCGAGTAATCGCCGGAACGTCGACAGGGTGGCCGGGAGCCCGCCGGTATGGCGGTCGGCCGAGGCCAGCGTCTCGTCGAGGCCGCTCGCCGTGGCCAGGAGGAGGAGCGCCCCGATAGCCGCCAGGACGACGAACACGCCGCGCCAGGAGGTGACACGGAGGAGTTGGCCGCCGATGACGGGGGCGAGGATGGGCGCGAGGCCGTTCACGAGCATGAGCAGCGAGAAATAGCGGGCGGCGGCGACGCCGGCGTATCGATCGCGCACGACGGCGCGCGCGATGACGATGCCCGCCGCGCCCGCGAGGCCCTGGACGAACCGCACCGCGACCAGCGCGCCGACGGAGGGCGCGAGGACGCACAGGAGCGAGGCGACCGTGTAGGCTGCAACGCCGACCAGGAGGGGACGGCGACGGCCCAGCGCGTCGGAGAGGGGGCCGGCGACCAACTGGCCCAGAGCAAGGCCGAGCAGGCAGGCGCTCAGGGTGAGCTGCACCTGCGCGGCGCTGACTCCGAAGCCGCGACCGAGCGCGGGCAGGGCCGGCAAATACATATCGATGGAGAGCGGCGCAAACGCGCTCAGGGCGCCCAGGATGAGCAGCAGACGGACCCGGCGTGCCATCCCTGCCGTGCCGTCCCTATCCCTGGTCACGGTTACGTCGCCACGCGGTGAACTTCGTCTGATCGTCACTGTCCCGGCTCGTGCGGCCGATACCGTCTCCCTCATCTCCTTTTGTCACGCGTCAGCTCTCCCTCGTTCCGCTCACGTCTCTCATCCGCACGGGCGTGTTGCCCAGCGTGCCTCTACCCATCTGCGTCCAACAGGATTGTGCGGGCTGGGGCGCCGACCCCCCGGCGCGACCGCTGTCGCCGTGGGCTGCCAGCGGGGGTCCCTCTGGGGAGGCCGTCGCAGGTCCCTCAGGCCTCTCTCTCACGTGGAAACCATCTGGAAGCATGTAGTCGGTGGGTCGCACCCTTAACCAGATCTTAACATCTGATTGATACATATAGACTCCGGTGGAGCAGCGGCCGGTTCATCCGCGGGCTGTTATGCTAGAACTGGATTCCCTGGGGCATGTGGCCTCAGTACGCTGGCATCAAGTTTTTGGGCCGCCGCGTCGAAACTATCAATACGAC
>JAABUH010000696.1_pt1 | contig 44857 bp, 50 predicted proteins | sample 5559121 | NCBI WGS metagenome assembly JAABUH01 (sample SAMN10711871, study PRJNA513364) | rock metagenome | isolation source: Antarctica rocks | place: Antarctica: Victoria Land, Battleship Promontory nord | collected 2015-12-28
GAAAAGTACCTATGTATTGGATTCATAAAGCCATTTTGGGTCACCCTGTGTTTCACGAACTTACGAGTCATCCATACATGTCTCAGGGCTGGCAGTAGGTACCTTTGGTACGTATGCACGGTATGGAACCACGTAATCCTTCCACGCCTCCCTAAGCAGAGCTAATGAAACGTTGTTATATACCGAATTACCGAGTTACTGATAGAACTGGGATCACAGTGTCGGTGATCGGCAAGCTTCGCCACAGGAATGGTTTACTTAAGGTATTGATTATCTTTGCACGGTTGAGGCTTGTAACTACTAAACTAGCAGACGGTTCTTACACGTACCGTATAATGATCGACAGCAGCTTAACGGAAATAACAATAGTGCTGTAATGTCTAGGATTTCATTCCCCTAGGATATGACTGACAACAATGCGCATTACTAAGGTATATTGACCTCTATGCTGAAGCCTCGACCGTTTGCTCCCTACAAGCCCAAATACTCAAAGGTACGGAGTACACGGTACTGGATCGTTATCTTCGGCGGTTCAACGGTAGCAGCTGCTGTTATCCATGGTTGGTAGCATCGAAACCGCCAAGGTGAAATATGGTTCATGCAATGTTACAGGCAGATTCGATTCGCAGGGGTTCTTGTTACTCTAAATCGATCAACGTATTAGGATGATACAGGCTTGCCGCATATACCAGTCACTTGATGTTGGACTCACAGACACGAGCACGCGCATAACCCCATAGTTCTATCAGTTACAGAGCGTTGTAAATTGTAAACAAATGGAGGAAAGAGCTGGCACCGACGAGAAAGGAGGATGGACTCATGGTCCCTGGAGGATACCGTACGCGTACGGTACGGAGTACTTGTGTTGATCTGGAATGGCTTCGACTTTATCGAGCCAATCAGACATGCTTGATAGGAGAAATGGAGAAATGGATGAAATGGTGCCGGAGCTTGGGGGTTGCAAGAATCGAAGAATAACAGGATCAATCTCTGATTGTAGTTAGAGCCAATGGCTCCCCCCATAGAAAGTAGGCCAAAGCAAATGATAATACCCAAGGTAGGTACTAGGCAGGTAGGTAGTGATGATAATCACAAAATAGAAAACAACTAAAGGTTCGTTAAGTCGACAGCAAAGAGATGCGCGTCCGGGGGCAAGTGCAAGGGTCCTGCAAAGGGTTTCCAACTGCCCGCCGCCCATCTCCTCCTTTCCTTTCCTTCCCGAAAAATTCTTTAATTCTTTAATCCCCCCATCAACACCAACCACCAACACCTTCTACTTCACACTCCCCAACCCTTCCTGTCGTTTTCATCATTACCTTAATCAACTCACTTTCATCCACGGCCACGCCTTCCTCTGGAGTTTCGCAACTTCACGTAGGCTAGCTCGTAATTAATTCAAGTCACTTCGGTCTTCTTCCCTCCTCTGTTTCTTTACATTCACTCGATCCATTCCGACAACACACCCCCCGACAATTTTTCCTTCTACCGATACTATTGCATCGGCGATACATTATCTTTGTCCTTGACTCTACACGTCTTAACCAGTTGCTTCGAGTAAGTCTTTCACATCCACCAGTTCAGATACTGAGCAATCATCGACGCGGACACGTTTGCTATCGCACCGCATTACCAACCCCTCACCTTGCCACCCTCTCATCCATTGACTCGAGAGCTAATTCTCTCCATCACCAGTTATCGTATCCAAACAACATTATCAGCAATGGCACCTACCAAGTACCTTCTTCCGGCTCTTGCCTTTACAACCACTGCTCTAGGTAAGTAGGAAATCTTCCATCGTCGAGCTTATTCGTACTACCCACAAGGCACCATGAAACATGCAGACAGCCCAGATCATAGCGCTAATATCTCTGGGCGCAGCTCAATGCAGCACTTCCGGGACCCTGACTGTCACTGGCACGGCTGATGCCTCTGCTTTGGCTTCCTGCACCACATACAGCGGTTCCGTCTCTATCCCGTCAAGCTTTTCGGTTCCCGCAGGTCCTGACGGCCATGAATCTCTTTCCATCGATGGTGTCAAGAAAATTACTGGCAATCTCACCGTTACCAATGTTATCAACCTGTCGAGTCTTACACTTGGCTCCCTTGTCCAGCTGGGTGGCTTCGAACTTGGCGACCTAACAGTCTTGTCCACTCTCAGTGCACCGCAATTGACACAAGTTGACACGCTGAACTTTACGGCTCTGCCAGCGCTTCAGCAACTTGGTTTCACAACTGGGCTTACCAAGTCCACTAGTGTGCTCATCACCAACACGGGTCTTAGTTCTTTGTCGGGTATCAGCACCCTACAACAGGTTGACACCTTCAATGTCAACAACAACCAAGCCTTGACAAATATCAGTTTACAGGTCACCAGCATCAAGAAGTCCTTGGATATCGAGGCTAATGATGGTTTTATCTCGGGACTATCGACCTCTTTCCCCATGCTTCAAACTGCGCAAAATATGACTTTCCGGAATTGCAGCGACGTTCAACTTCCAGCTCTTGCCAATGTCACCTTAGACCTCGGCTTTTATGGCAACGCGTTTACATCTTTTGCCGCACCCAATCTTACGACTGCTGGTGGTCTTGTCTTCGTTGACAACACTCAGCTAACCAATATCTCTATACCTCAACTCACCTCGATCAACGGGACGTACCAGATTGCCAACAACACTCAATTGAAGCAGATTAACGGCTTCACGAAATTGTCTATCGTCACGGGTGCATTGGATTTCAGCGGGAATTTCACCGAGTATGTCTGATCTGCCCTGAATAGAGCGACTACCACAAATGTATCTGCTAACTTCCCACAGCGTTGAGCTACCGGGTTTGACCCAGATTCAGGGTGCTTTCAACATTCAGACCTCTGGTCAATTCGACTGTTCGGCTTTCGCGAAGGACCATGACAACAAAGTCATCAAAGGACACTACAATTGTGCAGGCAGCCAAACCAAGCCTGGAACCGCCGGAAGCTCAAGTTCAGGTACCAGCAGCAGTTCGTCAGCATCAGCCACTAGCTCAGCTGGTCGATACGAAATGAACCTCCCAGCAGTGATTGGCGCAAGCTCTTTCGTTGCGGGGCTCCTGCATCTCTTCCTTTAGGACAGACCTGATTGTGGCTGTTTCCTTCTGCACGGCAAGTTTTCAGCATCATCCGCCAATCTCGTGCACCAGTGCAACCTGTCCAGACTTTGAGTTAGATGTCAGTTGTATACCATGTGTTGCCAGAATGGCACGGTCTACTACTAAGCACTTAGCGGTGCTTTGTTGGTGCACGGTACACTGATATATGAAACGATGGCGATTCTCTCTGGCAGCTAATTGCACTCTGGCAGTCCTAGTCCACTTTAAGGTAGACCAAAAGCAGCATGAGCTCACAGATGTGTTTTACCCTTCGGAGTTGTGTGCTGTTTCATGTTCCATATTGCTTTGTGCTTTTGTATGTTACACCACGAGTCTTTGTCTTCCCATACACGTTAGACAAACATAATACAAACCTTATAAATCAACCTTTCTTGGAATCTTACTTTGGCATGCTGTGAATGACTAGAAATTCGGCAACTTTGTCATTTCGATTATAGTTATCGTTCAATGCTCAACTCCAATGGGCATCTCTACCTCGGACCTCCTTGTGGGTGGCCATGAATAGGCTAACATCAAATCATGAATCTACCTTGCAGGCCTGACACACTATAGCACGACCTGCAGGCCCAGAGACCGCTAATACCTCTGCACCAATCGTCGTCTAGGAATTTCACGAATCCCCAGATTTCCTTTGCAGAAGCAAAGAAGGGCCTAACAGCCTAATGGAACTACATCATCTCGAGATGCAAACGAGTGGTCGTTTGTCTGTTTAGGGCACCGGCGGGTCCACAGTGGGGATACTGTTAGTCCTGCACGTGGTTCTGTGCTTCTATCACTTTTGCTTCCTGCATCAAACCCCCTTTTTTGCATGCATCGGGCTCCTCATGTTTAGAAGTGAGGCACTAACTAAGCTATTGATTACCATAAATATTTAAATATATGGCCATACTGCGACGTCCTCCTTGTCTTCCAATCGCTTGTACCGATTGCCCTGGATTGGCATACGGCGGTTGGTTTGTCTAACATCATACCGAAATATACATGCTTGCCATGGTGCTGCATTACCACAACATCGTGGCAGAAACATCTCTGAGTCCGTGTATTACGAGTAACCAGTAAGTTTTCACTTTTCTGGGTACGGATTCGCGCTAAGTTACGGCCACGAAGGCGTCTACCTTCAGGTTCTTACCAGAGATTACCTTCTTGTTCTCAGCTGCTAGCTAGCGTCGAACAACTCTCGCCAAAGTCCGCAGCTCCAATAGGCCGAGCCAGACCAAAAAGAACGAGCGTATGCCAGTCTTACCCAGTCACTGATGGTGCCGTGCGAAGCTTCGACCACGTTATCACGCCGGCACGCAGACCCAATGACTTCGAAAACCTTGTCGACTATCCCACGATTTCTGAGCCATCTCCGCCGGCAAAACGGATCAGTACTGGCCCATGCCACTCCACTCCAAGCCAAGCACACTCAGTGCGAGCGTCTGATGTCTCGACCAATCACATGCGGCGCCAAATCAAAACACCGGAAGCCAGAAGAAACATTGGTCCGGCATTGAAATTGCCTAAAATAAACAAAAGGTCTCACGCCCAAAGGCAGAACGTCGAGCGAGAAAATTCAGAAAAACAACAAATACACAAGAAGATCGAACACGACCGTCGAGACTTGATCAAGCACTGGACCCTTTTCCTCGAGGAGCTACTTCCCGGCGCATTGAAGTCAGATCCGGAAGTGAAAGCAAAGAACGGAAAGCCAAACCTTCCAAAGAAAATTATCTACCAACTGGCATGCAAGTACATCTGCATTGAGCAGGGTAGGCAAGACGATTACGAGGTTACGCTGCGCGCCCAGCCTACCGATCCGAGTACTAATTATCCCGAAATAATTGGAGGAGATACACGAAAAATGGGCGACGACGATCTCTTCGACGACGTGCGGACCGGTTTTCCCCAAACCCCAACGGCAAGCAGCGGAACTTCTGCGCGTACTACAAGAGGGTTGGAGTCTCCGGCTTCTGCTCGATATACCGGCCTCCAAGCAAAAGGCGTGTGGCTCACAACCACTGGGGATAGTAGCGGGTTACTGGGTGTGAAGCCAAGTATGAGACAGCCAGAGCCTACTTATTCTTCGATGAATCAAGGAACCCTTTCGGGATATTGCTACGATAATATATAGAAACATCCACCGCCCAGGCAAAGCTGAGCATCGTTGGATCGTCTCTATGGACATCATTGGCAGATCCTACCCGGTCATATAATCGGTCGAGAAAGGCGCCCAGGGTGAGGTGCTTTTGTCATGTTATATCATTTACTCCGTTTTGTTACCTAGTGGAATGGGTCGTTTCATTGTGGGCCGAGGGCGAAATGGCGGTCTACGGATTATTGGGGACGGCCAGTCAAAAGATAGCATTAGGTATTATATAATAATAATAATAATAATAATAATAAATTCATACACCCTTGTGACATCGGTTAGGCCGACCCATGGGGGACTCTATGCTATGTGTGTCGAGTGGACAAAACCCTCTGGGGTAGAAAATCACTCGCTATCTATACGGCTGCTTCACGCAGCCAAAACGGCAAGATTAAGACTATGTATCAAATTTGTTCGCGTTGATCGCACGTTAGAGAATGAGTGTTCTAGCCACTCTAAATTGCTTCAGAAGCTTCGTTTTCATCATCATTCTCGCTGCTGCCCTGAGGCCTTTCGTGATCGCGACGATTATTCGATAGTTCAAGAAGTTGACGTCGCGTAGCATTCTCGATCGCAGGTGCGTTCAGTCCGAGCAGTGCATGAGTACATGCTTCGCTGTCTGATGACTTCGTTCGCAGTTGCATCGCGAGCTATTCATGCTCTGAATGTTTCTCGAGTGCAGATAAACGTTAAGATCTATGCGTTCGATTCTGATGTGAGTTGCGAGAATGCTTTCAATCTTCTGAAGATCATCACGCATCTTTATCATCTTGTTGAATAAATGAGATCTTTGTACTGAAGTTACATTGACATCTGCGATGCGTTTCTTGTATTTTTTCCATCATTGCTCTCATTGATCTTTGTGATATAACATTATTGCGATGCTATCGCTTATTGAAGTCATCGTAGAAAGATTGAATCATCTGCGTCTAGACTGCATTTTTGCGCCTTCTTGAATAGATGTATTCAGAAGCACTACTTTCTTGATGACAGAGAAGTGAGAGATGAAGCGATTAATTCTCATCAGTCAAACGCGTATGAGTTTACATGCTCGTCTAGTCTTTTGCGTTCTGTCATCGACTCGACTGCGTAATGTGACTTTATTCTGCAGCATATTCAGATGAACATGCAGTAAACTTATGTACATTTTGATCTTTAATGTTTCAATGCTTACTCTTTTGAATGCTTCTGCAACGTGATGTAGAGTCTGATTCTGCAGAGTTTCTAGTCTGCATTTCTTGTCTGACAGTTCTTCTTTCTTGTCGCGCTGATGTCAGATTGATGCTTCAAATGCAATTTCTGATCTCACTACAGCTGAGTACACTTGTCTCGCTTTTGTGAAAATTGTCTTTCATGTGAAGACTTCTAAACGACTAAGCGCAAGCATTTTTGTGACGTGACTCGCTTTTATCTGTTGAAGATGCGCGTCTCATTGCAGTTTCGTGTTCAGTTGCACTTCTAGAACTTGCACGTCTGACTTTGACTTAATCACTGAGCTTTTTATTTGTATGTTAATCATCATGTTAAATTTTCTTGATTTTCTAGTGAAATGTGTAAGCTCATATTTTTCTGATGCAAACATTGCATCATGAGTTCAAGCTCACTTCATGCAGACATTATGTGTCTTGCTCAGTGTTTTGCAAATTTCTTCAATGAATCTGTCATAGACTAAAATGTTAATGTCATTTATAAAGTTGTCAGAAACTGAGCTAGACTAGAAATACTATCAATATAAAAGACTGATATTATTATTATTACTTTGATAGAATTTAAATACAAAACAATACATCGAATAATGTATAAGATGAAAGATAAAGAGCAAAAGAAAAGAATGAGAACTTGACTTTTATATACATGAATCAAGCAGAATCAAGACTAGACAGTAGTTTTATTGACTTAAGTTTGCAGAAGTTTGCACACATGATTGAAATGATTGAAACAGAATCATTGAAACTAAATTAAGATGATGATGATTAGATTGATGACTTGATTCATTAAACTAGTTCAATGAATCAAGATTATTTAAAATATTGATGATCTATGTTTTAAATTGAATTGATAATCTGACATCATGACAGTAGTTTCGGTCTTCAAGACTGAGCTTCTGCAAGACAATGAGATAAAATAAGATGAAATGAGAAAGAATTGAAGATGAAGATTGAAACAAGATGAAAATTGATGTAAACACATTTTAATGTGATGAAGCACAGATGAAACTAGAATAGATCTGAGTCACATCTGAGTCAGATCTGAGCAAGATGTCTAAAAAGTAAAATGAGATGAGATGTATTTTAACATGATGATGTACAGTGAAATTGAAATACATCTGAATCACATTTGAATCAGATTTAAACGAGATATCTGAGTCAGATTTAAACAAGATCTGAGTCAGATCTGAGCAAGAGAAAGATGAAACACAGTTTAATGTAATGATGCACAGATGAAACTAGAATATATTTGAGTTACATCTGAATCAGATTTAAACAAGATGTCTGAGACAGATTTAGACAAAATCTGAGTCAGATCTAAGCTGAGTCAAGATAATGAAGATTGAACTTAAAGTTCTTGACATTGATATTGAGATATCACACATGACAGTACATATGATTCTTCAATGACAGAGTTGACGAGATGATATTCATCAAGCATTTGCTCACAATTATTCAGAAGATGAAAAGACTTTCAAGTAAAAAAGTGATCTTTTCAATTGATGTAATACTTAAGCAGAAGTGAATTATAGTATCTATCATGCTTGAAGTTTAATATGCTGTTTACATATCAGAATCTTTTATCATTCTTGATGACAATGAGTTCTTGAAATTTCTGACGTTGACTTGAAAGAAAGTCACTTGCAATATGATTCAAAAGAATGACATGAAAGATTGAATGAATCTTCATGAATGTTGAAAGATTTAACTCAATGATCAAAGAATTATTCTTGAAGACATGCTTGATCTTGAAGAGATCAACATTACAATCATCTAACTTGATAACGAGATGAGCAATGCTGAGATTGCAAGCATTCAGTCAGACTTCATCTTCGATGAAGTATTTAAAACAAGAACGATGAAAGAGATTAACATTGAATTTGTAGATAATCTGAGCTATAAGCATCTTATTATGTAGATGCTCAGTTAATTTCTTCATTTTCTTGATGAACTTTTTGACATTGATTAACTTGTCTCAAGCTTAAAACATAAGATTCTCAAGCAGAGATTCAAAAAACTTGAAGTTTAAACGTGAGTTTTGACTTGAATTGATCAAGAAGAATGATGTTAGAATGATTGATAATGATGCATTATTGATGATGAATTCGACATTAGAAAGTCACTTAACTCAATCATTTTGCATGTAGTTAACGAAGACTCAAAGATAATGCTTCATGATAGCATTGACTTTCTTGATTTGATTATTGATCTTAGAATGATATGTCGTTGATAACTTAACATTTATCTTCAGCATTTTACATATATGCTTTCAGACATTGAAGATGAATTGTGTATCTCGATCAGATATGAAGAACTCGAGTAAATCATGATGTTTTTAAACATGAGCATAGAAGCAGTTGATAACTTCTTCAACTTTCATAGAAGTGATGAGAATTAAATGTCTCATTTTGATAAGATGATCAATGAAGATTAGAACATATTTATATGTGATATTTATGAAGATACTGAGCGATAAAGAATTTACATAGTTCATGAAGACATCATGTCAACGACGTTCAAAGATTAAAAGAAAATGTAATCATTCTTGAGTTCATTGTTTAGAGAGTTTAAAACATGTGTATACATGACAATTTTATATGAAGTGTTGAACATATTTATAAATGTTTGATCATCAGTAGACTTGACTGATCAATTCATAACTTTTTGCTCTTTCTGAATGATCATCAACGACATTATCATGAGCGAGTTGAATGATACAAAGACGTAGTTTATCTGAGTTAAGCACATACTTTCTTTCTTGAAAGTACAGATGATTCTCATGTTCTTCACACTCAATTAAAGAAATCTTGTTGTGATGTTATGCTTCATTGTGAAGTACTTCAATTATCTGAGCTGCGAATTTGTTATTGATTTCGATTTGCTTTCACAATGTCTGAGTGAGAATGTCAGCAGAATCTTGATCAAGATTCAGAATGTCTTGATCTAGCTGAAACTTGATGTTTTCAACGTTGAATTCTTCAATTTCTAGATTCATGAGAGCTAGAATTTGCAAAGATGCTGAAATAATTAAGAACAAATGTAACTGAACTGAATTTAGAACAATGATTTGTGATTGAAGCTTCATGACTTTGATGTTGAAGACATCAAGAACGAGATTCTCAACAATATTGAGATTTAAAACATGAATTTTCAGAATTGTTTGATGTTGATATTGATGTTAAGAATTGAATGTATTTCTCTCTTTAGAAAGATCTTCTGAGCGACGTGTCAGAGCATTCAACTTATCATTGATCTTGTCAAGATGATAAGCGATGTGATAGTTGAATTTAGACAGAAACTCACTTCAACAAGCTTAATGACGACTCAACTGCTTAATTGACATGAAATACTCAAGATTTTTATGATTTGTGATCATTTTGATAGAATAGATAAAGTCTTCAAGCTTTGATCATCATTTCTTGAAAGTGCAAACAATGATCATGAGTTCTTTATCATAAATCTCGTAGTTACACTCGATTGAGTTATGCTTCTTCAAAAAGTAAGCGACTAAATGAAGAATCTCATTCTCATCATATTGAGAAAGAATGTCTTTGAACACATAGTTTAAATCATTAATTTCTATCACAATCTTGTGATCTGAATTATAATGATGAAGAATAATCTTGAAAGTGAAGATTTTCTTAAGAATGTTGAATGCAATCTGACATTTCTGAAATCAGACAAAGAGTATTTCTTTTCTGATGAGATGAGTGAGCGAGATAGCTATTTTACTATAGTCATAAATGAATCTTCTATAGAAGTTCATGAAATCTAGAAAACTTTAAATGTCTTTAACGTTGATCAAGATGAATCAGTTGACAATGATGTTTATCTTAGAAGAGTTCATCTTAATCTCTTCAATGATGATTATCAATTCTAAATATGAGACTTAAGTGATGTGAAACTTACATTTGATTATATTCATCTGAAGATCTGCTTCTTGCAGCTTTCGCAGAATGAGCTTGACATGAATCTTATGCTTGAGTTCATTGTCGAAATAAATCAAAATATCATTCAGATAAGCTGTATAAAACTTATTTAAATGTTCATGAAAAGTATTGTTGATATACTTCTGAAACAAGACAGATTCATTACATAGATTGAAAAGCATGACTAGATGCTTGAATAATTCAAATTAAGTGCAAAAGATGATGAGAACTTCATCTTCTTCTTTGATTCAAAGTTGATTGAATGCAGAAATGATATTCAGCTTGATAAAGATTTTAACTTGATTCAGACAATTCAGTGTTTCTGAGATCAGAGACAGAGAATATCAATTCTTGATTGTGATAGTGTTCAAATCTCAATAATTCACGCAGAAGTAAAGTTCTTCTTCAAGTTTCTTGATGAAGAGAACAGAGATGATCATCTGAAAGTGACTGACTTGAATGAAATCTTTGCTCAGATTCTCATTCAGATAACGACGAAGTTCTAGAATTTCATCATGATTCATGTTGTACAAAGCGAAGACTGAGAATTGAGCATCTTCTTTAAAATGTATGACATGATCATGAGCTTGATGCAAAGACAAAATATCAACATTCTTCTTAAAGAAAACATCTAGAAATTTGAAATATCTGAATGATAGAATTGTGATTGAATCGACATTCTTACTTTGTTGATAAACTTCAAGATCTTCTTGTGTCATGAATGCAGTCAAATGAAATTTCTTTTTCATTTGATGAAGATTCAGACGATGATTCTTATCATACATACTGTCTTGAGAACAAGATAAGAACTGAGCAAGAGTTGAACTGTTTTTTGAATGAACAGTCAAAGTTGCATGACGTAATTTTGACTCGTCAAAGTCTAAACTAAAAGATGAGATTGATTCAAGATTCAAGAAAACATTGATTTTCTTTAGAATGACGCTAAACACTTCAATGTCTTTGACATGAGCAGCATGATTAAAGCTTCAAGCTTTCAACTCAACTATGTCAAGTTGTATAAAAGATTGATTGAATTGATCTGCTTGAAAGACAACAGAAGTTTTAAAGAAAAAAGAATTTTAACACTTAATTTTTGATGAGTATTCTTTTTGAATGACTTGAAGAATACAATTAGAAGTTTCTTGTTTCAAATGAAAGACAAGATTGAATGAGATTTATTTCTTATGAATGAGCTGAATATTAGTTGACTTCTCATGAGTGAACGAAGAGTTATATTACTTTTTGTGAGCAGACGAGAAACTGAGTTACTTCTTGCAAGTGAATTGAGAATTGAATTGCTTCTTGTGAGTGAACTGAAAACTGAGTTACTTCTTTTGAGCAAATGAGAAACTAAATTGCTTCTTGCAAGCAAACTGAAAACTGAGTTGCTTCTTTTGAGCAAATGAAAAACTAAATTACTTCTTGCAAGTGAATTGAATGTTGAATTGCTTCTTGTGAGCAATTTGTAGACTGAATTACTTCTTGTGAGCAATTTATAAACTGAATTGCTTCTTGTAAATAATTTGTGAACTGAGTTACTTCTTGTGAATGAATTGAGAGCAAGATTGAAAGAAAGCTACTTTGTTAACTTTGAATGAGAAATTTTCTTCTTGTTGATTAAGATCATAGATCTTGACAAGAAATGAACAACAATAATTAAGATAGAAGAAGAAAGACAAGATGAGAATATTATGCTCAAAATTAACATCAATGACGTGATGATGAAGTCATGATAAACTCATGATGATGAAATATTAACTTAATTCAATGATATAAAAGAATAGTCTTTTGATGTGTTTATCAAGAATCATTGTGATTTCGATGATATAAGTAATGTCATTGATTAAAGTGACTTGATCATCAAATTCTTGAAGTCTGCAAGAATGAGTTAATTAATGCAAGAGAAAATGATGTTGTTGCGTGAAGAATTTATTCATAAAGACATAAATAAAGATTTCACTATCAATCAAAGTGAGAATGAGAACTCTAGATTGAGCTTGATGTAAAATACAGAATACTATCATGTGACTATCTTTGAATGTTGAATTGAATTCAAAGAGTTTCAAGACAGATTTAGCAGAAAACTTTCTATATGATTGAAGTAAGAGTGAAAAGATTGAAACTAGTAGACAAGATGATATGTATACAGATCTCTGAGCACAACTTAGCTCAAAGACTAAACTTTTCTTGCAAACAGCAAGACTTCTTCATTTATATTAATGATGTCATTATCATAAATGTTCATGATATGCAAAGTGAAGAACTTCTTATTTGAGCATTCTTTAGTGATTTTGCTTGAATGTTGTAATTTGCAGTAATAGCAAAGCTTTCACTTGTTGCAGATTTTCTTGATCTCAGAAATAATCAAAGTCTTATCTTGAATGATGATAATGACAAAGCTTAAATTCATTGATTCATTGAGAAATAAAAGAGAGAGAGATGAAGATACTGTTGAAACAACAGTCATAAAAATGATAATTTTTGAACTCAAAGAGTTATTAATCAATGCAGAAACATTCTTGACTTTGATGAATGAAATGATGATGAAGATGAAGTGAGATTGATGATGCTTAAGCTGCTGAAACTCTTCATTGATGTTAGAGAATGCTTGAATTCATTAATGAAAGATGAATGATTGAATTTCATCAAGATTTCATCAGAAGAAGATGATGACTTGAGTGAAATAATTGACATTGCACTTCAGACAGTTAATCAATGAAAAATCTTTCATCAAAGAATGTTCTTTCTTTTGATAAAAGAGATTGTAATAATCGACAAAGTTATTCATGTCTTGCTTCAAAATTTCACGAAAATATAAATGAACATTTTCTGTCTTGAAAGAATTGTTGCAGCAATGATGCAACTTGTATCATTAATCTGCAAAGATGAAAATGATACAAAGATTATTGATTTAATATTGACTCATTAGATTGTGAATCTTCTTATTTATGATGAGTCGTGACTCGACATAAATGATCTTGACTCGATGAAAGAAATAATGATCATCATTCATATTCATGCGCTGTATCAGACTCTGCTCTTATGCATTCAATTGATCTTTGTTTCTCTCATACTTAAGTATGTCAAGAAGCTTCTTGAATCTAAAAGTAATGAAGACAGCAACAAAGTTTGCAAAAAGATGAACAACAAAGAAAGATTGATTGTTTAAGATTTGTGTGATGATTTGAACTATCATTACAAGAGACTGAGAATTCAATTCTATATAAACTAAAGATCTGAGAATGATGAACAAGAATGAGATGATAACATCATGTTGTTGAACTTGATTTTGAAGCTCTTGCATTATGCGAAAGATCTCAACTGAATTTTCGATCATACTTTGAGCAAACTGTTTAACAGCATGCTCATTGTTGATCAAGAGATTGTGAGATAATTTTATTTAAGTGAAAGAATAACTAGATGAGATTTCAATGTATGAAAATGTTGCAGAAAGTGTAGATCTTTCATAATGTCAGAAACTGAGCTAGATTAAAGATATTATCAATATAAAAGACTGATATTATTATTATTACTTTGATAGAATCTAGATACAAAACAATATATCAGATAATGTATAAGATGAAAGATAAAGAATGAAAGAAAAGAATGAAAGCTTGACTTTTATATACATGAATCAAGCAAAATCAAGACTAAACAATAGTTTTATTGACTTAAGATTGCAGAAGTTCATGCACATGACTGAGATGATCAAAACAGAATCGTTGAAACTAAATTAAGATGACAATGATTAGATTGATGACTTGATTCATTGAACTAGTTTAATGAATCAAGATTATTTAAAATATTAATGATTTATGTTCTAAATCAAGTTGATGATCTGACATCATGACATTAAGTTACATAGTTGAATGAGCATGCAGCTTTCTAAAAAACAGAGAGACGTTGCTGATATTCAATGAGCAAACGAGCACTATGCATGAGATTAACGCAAACATATCTCAAGAATTTCTCATTTCATTGATTCTCTTTCTATTTTTCAACGCAAGTTTAATTGAAAAATGCAAAGCATTGAGAATCAAAATTGAAGTGCTTGACTTTTGTCATGATGTCAGATCATCAACTCAATTTAAAACATAAATCATTGATATTTTAAATAATCTCGATTCATTGAACTAGTTCAATAAATCAAGTCATTAATCTAGTCATCATCATCTTAATTTAGTTTCAGTAATTCTATTTTAATCATTTCAATCATATGCGTGAACTTTTGCAATCTTAAATCAATAGAACTACTGTCTAGTCTTAATTTTGCTCAATTCATGTATATAGAAACTGAGTTCTCATTCTTTTCTTTCATTCTTTGTCTTTCATCTTGTATATTATCTGATGTATTATCTTGTATTTAGATTATATCAAAGTAATAATAATAATATCAATCTTTTATATTGATAGTATCTTTAATTTAGCTCAGTTTTTGACATTATGAAAGATTTACACTTTCTGCAACATTTTCATACATTGAAATCTCATTTAGTTATTCTTTTGCTCAAATGAAGTTGTCTCACAATTTCTTGATCGATGATGAGCGTGCTGTTGAACAGTTCGCTCAAAGTATGATTGAAAATTCAGTCAAGATTTTTCGCATAATGCAAGAGCTTCAAAATCAAGTTCAACAACATGATGTCATCATTTCATTTTCATTCATCATTTTCAGTTCTTCAATTTATATAAAATTGAATTTTCAGTTTCTTGCAACAATAACTCAGATCATCACACAAATCTTGAATAATCAATCTTCTTTCATCGTTCATCTTTTTGCAAACTTTGTTGCTGTTTTCATTGCTTTTAGATTCAAGAAGCTTCTTGACATATTTGAATATGAGAAAAACAAAGATTAATTGAATGCATGAGAGCAGAGTCTGATACAGCGCATGAACATGAACGATGATCATTATTTCTCTCATCGAGTCAAGATCATTTATGTTGAATCATGATTCATCATAAGTAAGAAGACTCACAATCTAATGAATCAATATCAAGTCAATGATCTTTGTATCATTTTCATCTTTGCAGATTGATGACACAAGTTGCATCATTATTATAACAACTCTTTCAAGACAGAAAATGTTCATTATATTTTTGTGAAACTCTGAAGCAAAACATGAATAGCTTTGTTGACTACTATAATCTCTTTTATCAAAAGAAAGAACATTCTTTGATGAAAGATTTCTCATTGATTGGCTGTTTGAAGTGCAATGTCAATTATTTCACTTAAATCATTGTTTTCTTCTGATGAAATCTTGATGAAATTCGATCATTCATCTTTCATCAATGAATTCAAGCATTCTCTAACATCAACAAAGAGTTTCAGCAGCTTAAGCATCATCAATCTCACTTTATCTTCATCATCATTTCATTCATCAAAGTCAAGAGCATCTTTGCATTGACTAGTAACTCTTTGAGTTCAAAAATTATCATTTTTATGACTGTTGTTTCAACAGTATCTTCATCTCTCTCTCTTTCATTTCTCAATGAATCAATGAATTTAAGCTTTGTCATTATCATCATTCAAGATAAGACTTTGATCATTTCTGAAATCAAGAAAATCTTCAACAAGTGAAAGCTTTGCTACTACTGCAAATTGCAACATTTGAGCAAAATCATTAAAGAATGCTCAAATAAAAAGCTTTTCACTCTGCATATCATGAATGTTTACGACAATGATATCATTAATATAGATGAAGAAGTCTTGCTGTTCATGAGAAAAGTTTAGTTTTTGAGCTAAGTTGCGCTCAAAGATTTGTATACATATCATCTTGTTTACTAGTCTCAATCTTTTCACTCTCACTTCAATCATATAGAAAGTTTTCTGCTAAATTTATCTTGAAACTCTTTGAATTCAATTCAACATTCAAAGATAATTACATGATAGTATTTTGTATTCTACGTCAAGCTCACTTTAAAGTTCTTGTTCTCATTTTGATTGATAGTGAAGTTTTTGCTTATGTCTTTTTGAATAAATTCTTTGCGCAACAACATCATCTTTTCTTGCATCAATTAACTCACTTTCACAGACTTCAAGAATTTGATGATCAAGTCGCTTTAATCGATGACATTACTCATGTTGTTGAAATCACAATGATTCTCGATGAACACATTAAAAGACTATTCTTTTATGTCATTGAATTAAGTCAATATCTCATCATTATGAGTCTATCATGACTTCATCATCACATCATTGATATCAATTTTGAGCACAATATTCTCATCTTGTCTTTCTTTTTCTGTCTTAATTATTGTTACTCATCTTTCGTCAAGATCTATGATCTTAATCAACAAGAAGAAAATTTCTCATTCAAAGTTAACAAAGTAGCTTTCTTTCAATCTCATTCTCAATTCACTCACAAGAAGCAACTCAGTTTATAAATCATTCACAAGAAGCAATTCAATCTACAGATCACTCACAAGAAGTAATTCAATCTATAAATTGCTCACAAAAAGTAATTCAATACTCAGTTCGCTCATAAAAAGCAATCTAGTTTTTCATTTGCTTAAAAGAAGCAACTCAGTTTTCAGTTTGCTTGCAAGAAGCAATTTAGTTTCTCATTCACTCAAAAGAAGTAACTTAGTTTTCAATTCACTCACAAGAAGCAATTCAATTCTCAATTTACTTGTAAGAAGTAACTCAGTTTCTCATCTGCTCACAAAAAGTAATATAACTTTTTGTTTGCTCATGAAAAGTTAACTAATACTCAGCTCGTTCACAAGAAACAAATCTCATTCAATCTTGTTTTTCATCTGAAACAAGAAGCTTTTAATCATATTCTTCAAGTCATTCAAAAAGAATACTCATCAAAAATCAAGTGTTAAAATTCTTCTCTTTCTAAAACTTCTGTTGTCTTTCAAGCAGATCAATTCAATCGATCTTTTATACAATTTAACATAGTTGAGTTGAAAGCTTGAAGCTTTGATCATGCTGCTCATGTCAAAGACATTGAAGTGTTTAACATTATTTTAAAGAAAATTAATGTTTTCTTGAATCTTGAGTTAATCTCGTCTTCTAGTCTAGACTCTGACGAGTCAAAATCGCGTCACACGACTTTGATTGTTCATTCAAAGAACAGTTTAACTCTTACTCAGTTCTCGTCTCATTCTTAAGACAGTATGTATGATAAAAATCATCATTTGAATCTTCATCAAATGAAAAAGAAATTTCATTTAATTGCATTCACGACACAAGAAGATTTTGAAGTCTATTGACAAAGTAAGAACGTTGATTCAGTCACAATTTTATCATTCAGATATTTTGAGTTTCTAAATGTCTTTTTCAAGAAGAACATCGATATTTTGTCTTTACATCAAGCTCATGATCATGTCATACATTTTAAAGAAAATGCTCAACTCTCAGTCTTCGCTTTGTACAACATAAGTCGTGACAAAATTCTAGAACTTCGTCATTATCTGAATGAGAATCTGAGCAAAGATTTCATTTAAGTCAGTCACTCTCAGATGATTGTCTTTGTTCTCTTCATCAAGAAACTCGAAGAAGAACTTTGCTTCTGTGTGAACTATTGAGATCTGAACGCTATCACAGTCAAGAATTAATATTCTCTGTCTCTGATCTCAGAAACGCTGAATCATCTGAATTGAGCTAAAATCTTTATCAAGCTGAATATCATCTTTGCGTTCAATCAACTTTGAATCAAAAAAGAAGATGAAGCTTTCATCATCTTTTGCACTTGATTTGAATTATTCAAGTATCTAATCATGCTCTTTAATTTATGTAATGAGTCTGTCTTGTTTCAGAAGTATATCAACAATACTTTTTGCAAACATTTAAATAAGTTCTGTACAGCTTATTTGAATGACATCTTGATCTATTTTGACAATGAACTCAAGCACGAGATTCATGTCAAGCTCATTCTGTGAAAGCTGCAAGAAGCAAATCTTCAGATGAATATAATCAAATGCAAGTTTCACGTCACTCAAGTCTTGTATTTAGAATTGATAATCATCATCGAAGAGATTAAGATAAACTCTTTTAAGATAAACATCATTGTCAACTGATTTATTTTGATCAACGTTAAAGACATTCAAAGTTTTCTAGATTTCGCGAACTTCTATAGAAGATTCATTTATGACTATAGTAGAATAACTATCTCGCTCACTCATCTCATTAGAAAAGAGATACTCTTTGTCTGATTTCAGAAATGTCAGAATGCATTCAACACTCTTAAGAAAGTCTTCACTTTCAAGATTATTCTTTATCACTATAATTCAGATCACAAGATTGTGATAGAAATCGATGCTTTGAACTATGTATTCAAAGACATTTTCTTTCAGTATAATGAGAACGAGATTCTTTATTCAGTTACTTACTTTTCGAAGAAGCATAACTCAGTTGAGTGTAACTACGAAATATATGATAAAGAACTCATGATCATTGTTTGCGCTTTCAAGAAATGATGATCAGAGCTTGAAGACTTTATTTATTCTGTCGAGATTGTTAAAGATCAGCATAGAGCGAGTCATATGAATGTCATTTAACTAATAGATAAATGCTAAGAAAGAAAAGTATCTACAAAAAAGAACTCGATTCTTATATGTGTATTTCTCAGCTCTGTGCTAAACTCGATTGAGTTGACATCTTACACATATGATGCAGAGTTTCAATGACATCACTTCTAGCTTGAATGCTCACTAGACTCGATTAAAATGAAATCAAGATAAAGACTAGAAAGAATAAATGAAGACTAGAATCATAACATTATCTTTCTCTTTTGAATATTCATGTTTGCATGAATGTTGTTTCTTAGTGCGCTTTTCTTGAATATTTGATATGAAAGTCATTGATCATCTCTTGAGCGTTCATAAATTCGTTGTCGTCAGCGTTATATCAGTTGAGATCGTTGTCATAACTCTTTTATTTAACTCGATATTGAAGTTATCTTCAATATCATCAAGAGTTTAATATATTGTCGATTTCTCATTCGTCTTCATCGTTTATCACTATTGATCTCGAGAATTCATTCTTCTGATCAGACAGAGAGTCATTAACGACAAGACGAAGAAGTTCTGAATGAAATACATCGTGTATACACATAGTCTCAAGTAGTTTCAATTTATAGAATGAGTCAATGAAATCAATGATCTGAAAAGAATTGAGCATCTTGTCATTCAATTTTTTGAAAAATCTCGCTGTAATGATGTTTCGTTCATTCAGAAACACTCTTGATTCAATCTTGTAATTGATCTTCTTTCTATGCTTATTAGCTTGATTCATCATTTGTTCTCGTGTTTTGATCAGAGCTTCACGAGCGAAGATCAATGTTTTATTCATTTGTTTAAATATATTCTTGACTCGATTAATCTGCAAGCGTTCACGAGTGCTTTCATACTCAATGATGTCAGAGTTGAAGCTCATACAAGAATGAAAGCTCTTGTTCATGAAAAAGAGAATCAAGAAGATGACTGAGAACAAGATGTTATTGTTGACAAACTCGATCATGAGTAGTCACTTAGATCAGTCATTCTGCATATACGAACAGAAGAATTGAAGATATCGCTTGACATTCTGATTGACTCGTTCGCTTTGATCGTTGATCTGAGAATGATAGACGATGAACAATTGAAGAAAATTGTTCAGTCGTTTGCAAAGAAACTTTCATAGTATAAAAATGAATTGCGAATCTCAATCAGATACTATAAAGCTTGATAAATCATGAGTTCAATATACTCATTGAATCAGCATTTCAGCTGTCTTTTTGACAGTGATATCTTCATCATCAATGATGCAAGAAATATAATGCCTTTCTTTTGACAATCTGCAGATAATCGTCAGAATAGCGTTGTACTCGCTTGAATCAAATAGATCGATAATGAAGTTCATTGTTATGTCTTGTCATCGCTGTTCAGATATTGATAGAGATTGAAGCAAGTCATTTGATTTATCTCTAGATGTCTTTGAACGTTGACAGATATAGCAGTTTCAAATATATTGATCTATCGTTTTTCGTATGAATGATCAATAGTAGTTTCGCTTTATGACTTTCACAGTTCTAAGAATATCAGAATGATCAACTGATGATTGATCATGCATTTCACGAATCAGATTCATTTGTAGAAGCTCGTTGAATGAGATTTATAACTGACTATCATAATACAAGATTTTATTCTGAGTTCAACAATTCTTCAATTTGATATCTTCATATTGTGTCTCATCTCTTGCTATTACTTCGCGAAGTAGCGTACAATTCTCGTCGATTTCATTAGTCTCAAGAATCTGTTTATAGATTGATTCACTGATGTTCTTCTCTAGATCAGCAATTTTCATTCGATTCAAAGTCAGAATAGTGATTCATTGATAACGAACGCGCTCATCTTCTGAATCTCTGAGCACAACGTCAGCTCAACGAGTTAATGCATTGATCTTGATGTTCTGTTTGTCAGATCAATACATTATTCTGAAGTTGAAGTCAATAAGCTTCTGAACTCAGCGCATCTGACGTCTGCTCAGCTCTTTATCTTTCATCAACGAGATGAGCGCTTGATGATCGATGAACATCTTGATAGAAATGTCAGTTAGCTTCAGTTCAAATCATCAGTGTTCAAATGCTTAAATGATGATCAGAAGTTTTTTATCATATATTTCGTAGTTGCATTCAGCAGAAAACATGTTCTTGCTATAGAAGACAATCGAATGTAGTACTTCTTCGTCATCATATTGAGAGAGAACTTCATTGTTGACGTAGTTGAATGAGTTAATTTCAAGAATAGTCTCACGAGTTTGATCAAAGTGACGTAGTATAGAAGTCTCGATCATACATTTCTTCATATGATCAAAGACGATCTGACAGACTTCATTTCATTTAAATATGATCTTTTTTTGAATGAGTTGAATCATTGAACGAACAATTTTCGAAAAGTTCTTGATGAAGCATTGATAGAAATTGCAGAAGTCAATGAACAACTGTATCTGAGTGAGATTGATGAGAATAGATCATTCAATGATCATCTGTATCTTTCGAGAATTCATTTTTAGTCTCTTGATGAATATCAATAGTTCTAGAAAGATGATTTTCTGCACATGAAACTTGCATTTGTTTATGTCTATCTGTAGATCGATCTCTTGTAGTCTATGCAAGATCAATCATACATGTCACTTGTGTTTCTTCAAGATCTTGCTATAAATGATAATGTCATCTAGATAAATCTGACAAAACTGATGTAAATATTTGAACAACACGTCATTCATATAGTGTTGATAAAACGTTGATTTGTTTGTTAATTTGAAGAGCATTACATGATATTTGTATGAGGCAAAGAAGATAATAAAGATAGTCAAATCTTCGCTATCTGAATGCATACGTAGTTTATTGAACGCGACAATGATATTCAATCGAATCAGATACTTGCTTTCTTGTATACGAGCGAGAGTCTCGTCTATCAATGACAAAGAATAATGATTTCGTTTGATCAAAGCATTGAGCTTTCTGTAATCGACGCAGAAACGCAGACTTTCGTCTTTCTTTTCAATGAACAAGATGAGCGAGACGTATGATGCAAAGCTGAAGAAAATGAACTCTTTGTTTAGATAATCAATCAAATATTTCTTTATCTTCTGAAGCTTGTGATCAAACATCTGATATAGTCTGCTTCAAGAGAGCATTTCTTCATTGATCAACTTAATTTTGTGATCATAGAAACGATGCAATGATAGCTGATCGATTATTGCTCGATCGAAGATGTTTAAATAGTCGTGATATTCAGAGAAAAGCTTGATCTTGACTTGCTTGAGAACTTCAGCGTGAAAAAGCTCATGCAAATTCACTTCTTCAGACTTGTTTTCAGCTGTAGTTATGAGTCAATCGATTTTTGAGATGATAACAGCAAAGATCTTGATGTCTGAACGTTTGACTAACATTCTATATGTCGCTGTTTCTATCATTGCTATGTTCATTGAACTGAAAGAGAATGATTTCAGACTGAACGTTCATTTAGAATTGACGCTAGTCAAAGTCACGCAGCGCTGTTTTAACTGTTCAATGAACTTCTTGTTTTGACTGAATTGAGATGTAACGAAAGTGAAAGATCTCTTCAATATATGAGTAGAAGTCAAGCTCTTTCGTTTCGTGATTGATTTATTGCTTGAGAATAGAGCAATTGATTTCTGACTAGTAGGGTTGAAATTCGAAAATCGAAGAAAATCGGTTCGCATATCAATTACTAGGTCAATTTTGTTCATTCATGTTTTTTCAAGAATCATTTGATGTTGATCTAATTGAATGATCAACATAGAAGCTGTGTCAATCATATGATCTTGAACAGTTAGATTCAAATAGATAGCATGAGTAATGAGTTTCTTAGCATAATGATCGTTGAATTCTCGAATTGACTTCGCTTTGATCAAAGTCAGAAGCTCAATTTGCAACTGATCACAAACAATCTGCACGATCACTTCATCAATGAACGAATAGTCAGCAGCTTTGATGTCAATCAATGACTTCAATGAGTAACTAATTTCATTGTTAGAAAGTACACATTCAGTAGTCAAAGATTCAGAAGCAAAAGAATCATCTGACATGCTCATTGTTGAAGAAATTAACACATCTTTCATCACGTTTTTGATGAAAGTCTTTAGTTTTTTGCCTCGTTATTCTCGGAAGAAGACATTTTCTCATTCTCTTTATTCTTCGAAATGACGATTTCATGTAGACGAGAGATGAAAGCTCAAGAAGTCAAAGTGCTAATCTTGTTCTGAGAGCAATTCTTGAACAAGTGATTCAAGATCTTGCAGATGTAGCAGATGATAAATGATTTCGCTTGATCAGACTCAGAAGTAGAAAAGATGATAAACTTAACATAATCAATTATTGAAGTCATCACTGACAATGAAGTAATGCATTTGTCAGATACGACAGTGACTTTGACGATGACAGTGCAACGTTCGCTGTGTAGCTAATAGTTGACTCGCTGTTTATTATTCACATCTTGAAGAAATTTCTTTAAACGAGAGAGCGAAGTAAAGTTCTCTGAACAGACTGATAGAACGTTCTGCAAGCGATTGTTGATTTTATTCTGAAGATCATTCATCAGAATGCAATCATCATAATCGAGATAGCTGAATAGCTTCATAAAGTCAAAGTAGAAGACATTGAAAGACTTGTCTGCTTGTCTCAGAGTGTTGTATTCGCGTCGAGACTTTCAATACTTATTCAGTTCATTGTATATTTCTTTCAAATGATCAAATAGCTCGTAAATCGAAGTGAATAAATTCGAAGAATCAAAACAACGTCGAGCGAAGATGTGCTTTGCAGCGTCATCTTCTAGTCTAGATATTATGTAAATAATACAGATGATCTCATCATCGAATTGATTGACATTAACAATCAGCTTGTCATTCATCTTGTTTCTTCAATTTTCTCAACTCGATTCATCTTCATCAGTGAATATAGATGAGTTCGAAAATTTGTAGAATCGATAATGATCATTTGCAAATAATTTGAACGATGATTTGAACGTCTCTTGTCAAGTATGATTCTCGATAGAAGCTTGCAACTCGATATCTTGTTGAGATAGATGATTCGTAGTAGATTGAGACTCAGTAGACTGTCGAGATCAAAGCTGTTTCTCTTTGAGTTTCAACATTTTCTTTCGTAGTCGAGTGTTAATCTTTTCTAGAATGTTTATTGTTGTGCAATTGATCTCTAGCTGTTTCAGTCTCTGAGTATGTTCAACTTGTAGAACAATTCAATGCTCATTGCATTTCAAAGTCATGTTTTATTGATCTCTTAGCTCATTTAACATCTTGATGATCTCGTTCGACTGATCAAGAACTCACTGACGTAGTTGTTCTTCAATCTTGATGTTTCATGAGATTGCGACATTCTGAGATTCAGCTGAAGCATCGAAAGAAAGAAGAAAAACTCGTTTATTTGCAATGCTTCTAAGCAGATGAGTCGTTCGAGATTCGACTGATTCGAAGTCACGTGTCATGATGAGAAATTAAGATAAAGATAGAGATAGATATGTAAGTGTGTAATGATTGATTGTGATAAAGTTGAGTGAGTGATTTGATAAATTTGAGTAAAAATAATTCAAAGAATTTCTTGTGAATTTTCTGAATAAACGAAGTAGATTATTTCATATCATCTACACATTGATAGCAGAGTAGTTGATTAGCATTTATCTACTGTTAGAAATCAGCATAGAGCGAGTCATATGAGTGTCATTTAACTAATAGATAAATGCTAAGAAAGAAAAGTATCTACAAAAAAGAACTCGATTCTTATATGTGTATTTCTCAGCTCTGTGCTAGACTCAATTGAGTTGACGTCTTACACATATGATGCAGAGTCTCGATGACATCACTTCTAGCTCAAATGCTCACTAGACTCGATTAGAATGAAATCAAGATGAAGACTAGAAAGAATAAACAAAGACTAGAATCATAACAGAGATGATCACGAATCACAAAAATCTTGAGTATTTCATGTCAACTAAGCAGTTGAGTTATCATCAAGCTTGTTGAAACAAGTTTCTGTCTAGATTCAACTATCACATCACTTATCATTTTGACAAGATTGATGATAAGTTGAATGCTTTGACATGTCATTCAAAAGATCTTTCTAAAGAGAAAAATACATTTGATTCTCAACATCAATATCAACATCAGACAATTTTGAAAACTCATGTTTTAGATCTTAATATTGTTGAGAATCTCACTCTTAACATCTTCAACATCAAAGTCATGAAGCTTCAGTCACAAATCATTGCTCTAGATTCAGTTCAGTTACATCTGTTCTCAACTATCTCAGCATTCTTGCAAATTTTAACTTTCATGAATCTAGAAATTGAAGAATTTGATGTTGAAGATCAAGTTTCAGCTAGATCAAGACATTCTGAATCTTGATGAAGATTCTGCTAACATTTTCACTCAAACATTGTGAAAGCAAGTTGAAATCAATGACAAATTCACAGCTCAAATAATTGAAGTGCTTTGAAATGAAGCATGACATCACAACAAGATCTTTTTAATTGAGTATGAAGAACACGAGAATCATCTGTACTTTCAAGAAAGAAAGTACGTGCTCAACTCAGATAAACTACGTCTTCATATCATTCAGCTCGCTCATGATAATGTCATTAATGATCACTCAGAAAGAGCAAAAAGTTATGAACTGATCAGTCAAGTTTATTGATGATCAAACATTTATAAGTATGTTCAACGCTTTGTATGAAACTGTCACGTGTGCACACGTTTCAAGCTTTCTAAATAATAAACTCAAGAATGATTGCATTTTCTTTCAGTCTTCAAACGTCGTTAACGTGATATCTTCATGAATTATGTAGATTTTTTATCGCTCAATATCTTCATGAATATCACATATAAATAAGTTCTAGTCTTCATTGATCATCTTATCAAAATGAGACATTTAATTCTCATCACTTTTATGAAAGTTAAAGAAACTATCAATTACTTCTATGCTCATGTTTGAAAACATCATGATTTACTTGAGTTCTTCATGTTTAATTGAGACACACAATTCATCTTTGATGTCTGAAAGCATATGTGTAAAATGTTGAAGATAAACATTAAATTATCAACAATGTATCACTTTGAGATTAATGATCAAATCAAGAGAGTCAATGCTGTCATGAAGCATTATCTTCAAGTCTTCGTCAACTACATGCAAGATGACTGAGCTAAGTGACTTTCTGAAGTTGAATTCATCGTCAATAATGCATCATTATCAATCACTTTAGCATCATTCTTCTTGATCAATTTAAGTCAAAACTCATGTCTAGACTTTAAGTCTTTTGAGTCTCTGTTTGAGAATCTTATGTTTCAAGCTTGAGATAAGTTAATCAATGTTAAAAAGTTCATCAAGAAGATAAAGAAATTAACTGAGCATTTACATGATGAAATGCTTATAACTCAGATCATTTACGAATTCAATGTCAATCTCTTTCATCATTCTTGTTCTAAATACTTCGTTGAAGATGAAGTCTGACTGAATGCTTGCAATTTCAGCATCGCTCATCTTGCTGTTAAGTTAAATGATTATAACGTTGATCTCTTCAAGATCAAGTGTATCTTCAAGAACAATTCTTTGATCATTGAGTTAAATCTTTCAATATTCATGAAGATTCATTTAATCTTTCATGTCACTTTTCTGAATCATATCGCAAGTGATCTTCTTTTGAATCAACGTCAAAAATCTCAAGAACTCATTATCATCAAGAATGATGAAAGATTCTAATATGTAAACAGCATATTAAACTTCAAGCGTGATAAATGTTATAATTCATCTTTGCTTAAGTATTACATTGATTGAAAAGATCACTTTTTTACTTGAAAGTTTTTTCATCTTCTGAATAATTGTGAGCAAATGCTTAATGAATATCATCTCGTCAATTCTGTCGTCGAAGAATCACATATACTGTCATGTGTGATGTCTCAATGTTAATGTCAAGAACTTTAAGTTCAATCTTCATCATCTCAATTCAGCTCAAATCTGACTCAGATCTTGTTTAAATTTATTTCAGACATCTTGTTTAAATTTGACTTAAATGTGACTCAGATGTATTCTAGTTTCATCTGTGCATCATTACATTAAACTGCATTTCATCTTTCTTTTACTCAGATCTGACTCAGATCTTGTTTAGATCTGATTCAGACATCTTATTTAAATCTGACTCAGATGTGATTCAGATGTATTTTAATTTTGCTGTACATCATTATGTTAAAATGCATCTCATCTCATCTCACTCTTCAAACATTTTACTCAAATTTGACTCAGATGTGACTCAGATTTATTCTAGTTTCATCTGTGCTTCATCACATTAAAATGCATTCACATCAATTCTTATTTCATTTCAATCTTTATCTTTGATTCTTTCTCATTTTATCTTGTTTCTTCTCATCATCTTGCAGAAGCTCAGTCTTGAAGAGAAAAGTTACTGTCATGATGTCAGATCATCAACTCAATTTAAAACATAAATCATTAATATTTTAAATAATCTCAATTCATTGAACTAATTCAATGAATCAAGTCATCAATCTAGTCATCATCATCTTAATTTAGTCTCAACAATTCTATTTTAATCATCTCAGTCATATGTGCAAACTTCTGCAATTTCAAGTCAATAAAACTACTGTCTAGTTTTGATTCTGCTTAATTCATGTATATAAAAGTTGAACTTTCATTCTTTTCTTTTGCTCTTTGTCTTTCATTTTATACATTATTTGATGTATTATCTTGTATTTAAATTCTATCAAAGTAATAATAATAATATCAGTCTTTTATATTGATAATATCTTTAATCTAGCTCAGTTTCTGACACTCAACATTCTTCTCATTTTCAATGTGTGCAGCAGTTTGATTTGCAAGACTCAATTAAACGCTTTGATGATATTTAAACTTAGCATAAAGATCATGTACTTGATTTTGCAGTCTCACACAATGTGAACTTGATCTACTAGTAAATTTAACGTCAAGATCATGAATCATTTGCATCTCGTTCTCATTTGAGCATTTGAAAGCATGTGATGAGTCTCAACTATGTCACTCAGTCTTTTGATCATAATTGACTCTAGAGCTTTGCTCATGATATCAAGCAAAGCGATGAGTCGATATGTCTTTAAATCAATATAATCGCTTTTTCTTGATTTATGTAACACTATTGTTTAAGTCTTTTTGAACTGCTTCAAGTGATATTTGTGTATCACACATGCGTTGAATAAACTCATCAGCACTGAGATCAGTTCTGTGAGATTTGCTTGAAGTGCTTTGTTTGAAATTTCAGAAATGTCTGATGCTTTGTTCATCTTTACTTGTTTAATTGCTCACTTCATCTCATCTTCTGAAATGCGTGAATCTGATGATACTGCTAAAGATATGAATGAATCTGAAATGTCATTAATGTCTGCTTGTGAGAATGAAGAAAAGAATTTTTCTTGCAGCATCTCGATTTTTTCTTCAAACGTTGTTATCATGTGATCAGTATCACTTCATTTCAATGATGAAAACTGAGAAAGCTTTTTAGATAACTGACTTTCAATTCTGACTCATTTTGCAAAGCATCATATCGATTTCAATGTGTCGCTTAGCTCATGCATTTGTGATCTAAAGTGTGCACATTTTGTTTGTCTGATAATCTTGTTTTTGTGATCATTATGTTTCAAATATTCATTTCATGTCTTTAATGTATCTTGTGTTTTTCATATGATTTGCAGTCATCTTGATTTCATTACTACTTTGAAGCAGCTTTAATTTCAGAAGTTTCTTGCTCAATTTGATGATTTTGCTCAAAGAGTAAACTTCTCAATGATCTTTTATAGTACTTTGATGATTTCTGTCACTCTGTCATTCATTTCAGCTCTGCTGTTCAGAGAGCAATCTGACAAAAAATATATTCGCAAATAAGCACTCAGTGCTTCTGTGTTCATTTTTTTTCAGAGTCGACGAGTCGAGAGCTGCACTGAGATTGTTTGTAAATTTAGCTCTGTGACAATTGAAAGATGATTTGATCTCTGATGTAGATCAATTCGTACTTTGCACTTGCATGTCATAGACTGTATTTTCTCGCTGCTAAAGACTAAATTTATTGTCGTAAACTGATTGTGAGTCTTGCAAGTGATTGTGTCTGATTTCAACAGTAGTTTCAATCTTGCATTTGTAATAACGTTTAGTAGAGTATCAATCATCATATGTCGAGTGAAGCATCTTCATTTTTCTCAGTGTGAATGATGTAAATTGAAATCTTCTACGACTAGTTGTTTGCAATCATTCTTGAGTAGTTCATTTAAGCGAAAAATAGTTGAGAGTCTCTCTGTGAATGTGCTGAATAGTGAGCTTAAGTTGTAAATGTTTAAAAGTCTTAACATCTGCATTTCATCATCTGTGTTGCAAGTTAATATTCTGATTGAGCAGATGTTTGACTCAACTGTTTCTACTGTTCACTGATCAAGTCTTAAGCATTTGTTAACATATATGCATGTTCTTGACTGAAATGATGAGTTTTTCACTAGATAAAAGAAGTTGTGAGCTGAGCTAAATGATTGCAAGTCGTTAATGTTGCGTTCTTGCTTCTGTATGATTACTATGTCAAATCTGCGAACTTCTCTGTTGATCAAGAATGATTCTTGAATCTTTAATGACTTTCTGATGTTGTACTGTAGAATTTGTAGAAAGAGTTGTTTTGTCATAAAGTTATTTATAGCTATTGTTGACTCTGCGCTGAAAAGACTCTTTGTATGCTTTTGATCACTGAGAATCTTTCATACTTTCTGATTGAATGTTTCTGAGTTTGCTCAGATGTTGTCTCATCTGAGTCGCTAGTCGCGCATAAGAAGAGATCAACTCATCTCTTCTTGACTTCTATCATCTGTCATGTTGATTCAACATTTTGATTGCGTGTTTTCAACATGATGATTGCTGAGCTCAAAGAGTTCGTTGAATCTGCAAAGTCTGTTGAACTCAACGAATTCATTGAGTTTAAAGAGTTTGAAAACAGCGAGAGAAATGTGCAATTGTATTTTAACACTTTTAAATATTTGATCAATCTGTTTCTGTAGATTTCTGACATTTGTTTCATCTGCTGTCATCATTTGAGACAGATGCATCTTCAGAGTTCATGATCTTCATTGCAATTGATGCAACGTCTTCTATTTGAAGACATCATGCACTCTTCAATGTGATGTTTGTCTGCGCATTTAGTGCAGCGTTGTTTCTTCTTGCAGAATCTGATCATATGATCAAATTTGAAGCATTTGTAGCACTGAGTGATGTGACAGTTCTTTTCAAACAGTTCACATGAGCATTCTTGATACAAGTCTAGCATGCTCTTGTTCATTAGTCAATTTATCATCGCTTCAATTGCAATCTTTACAATGAGTGACAAGTGAATCTTCTCGCTTTTGACTACTTTCTTGAGTCAGACTATTCTTAGAATCTTTAAATTTTCATGAAGTTTTGCGTTGTCTTTTATCAATCTTTTAATGATCACTTTCTGATTGCTTATGTTTATTGTGATGTGTACTTCATGTGCTAGCACAGCGAAGATTCGATGCATTATACGCGTTAAGTTCGCGATTTCTTTTGCTCATGTTTGAGATCTTTTCAGATTTGCTCGAGCTTCTGAACTCATTGCGTGAAGTGTGATGTCTTCACTTTCAAGCTTGCGAAGAAACATGATTAAATCTTTTTGAGCTGTCGACATGTTTGTGATTTCTTGAAGAATCTGTTCAATAGATTTCTTTTGTATCTTCTCTATTTTCTTTCTTTCTGCTATCTTCATCATGACTTCTCATCTCTTGCGAAGTGATGACAATTCATCTCTGAGACGTTGCTTTCTCATTGTTACTTCTTCTCTTGTCACGTTCGCTCATGACGTGATTTTCGATGAGAAGCGCATGTTATCTTGCGTTTGCGTGCTACCTTGTGTTTGTAGCTGCTTGTTAAGCAGTTGTACGGATGCCTTCAGTTTCTGTACATTCTTCGCAATGAACGCGTTCTGATTCTCGTTGTTTTTTCCTTCTGAACCGTTTCGAAGACGTCGCATCAGCTTCACTGCTACTTCTTTCCACGGATGATCTTTGCCCTTCTCTTTCTCTAACGTTGATGTCTGTATTAGAAGATCAATGATGTTAGCAACATACTTCTCGCCGTTGCGTGAGCTTTTCGGCCTCGCGATGCTGTTTCTTCGCGACGGGTCAACGTCGCTCGCAACCGCCTCTGAACCAGCATTGCTGCAGTTCATGCGATTCATCGTCGTTTATCCGCCTTCTAGGTTCGTTCTGCCTTGATTGTATTGCTCTTTTCAAAAATTTGCTTTGCGCGCGTTGTGGTTGTTTATTCATTAGGTATTATATACAAACTGACATATTCTGCCTTGGAAAAGTTGAGGTGTCTAAATGGTATTCTAGTCGTTTAAGAATGGGCCTCCATGAATTCGTAGCGGTTTCCATGGCACGAGCTCCCGGTCAACCAGCGAAGGTACAAGTCTAGATGAGACATGCATGCATGTACGAAGGCGCATGCGGCTTTACTTTAGATCCCTCCACTTGAATTTGAGACCTGACTATACCTTACCTCCGCTGCAAGGCACTCCGCAGGATACCTTGTGGCGTTCGATTATTCGAGGGACACCAGAGTCATAATTACTTTAGTCTCCAAACCAATTTGTATAGACGTCGCTGTTGGAGAACAGAGCATGTCAACGAAGCTACCTTCCTATGTCCAAGGGGACCTTTAGGTGGAACTGTTGTAGCCGAGAATTCATCACATCTATCATATATGTAGGTGGATCCAGTAAGTGATACATTCGTCCGACAGCCTCTCTGCAGTTGGATTGACGGCGTACCAAATGAAATTAGCGTAACATTGGATGTCTAGGACCTCTGTTTCCAATAATGCTGATGATACACATGACAGTAGATATGACACGATTAAGACATCGGGGGAAGTCGAGGAAAAGTGGAGTGTCGGATCCGGCCATGTCGAGGACGGTGGTTATATTGCGCTTGTCAAACCCGACATGCCGCACGCTATGTACATAACTCAACTTTGGGAACCACCAGGAGGTACTCAGAATCATGATGCTAAAAGGCATCTGAACGCCAGGCAGTGGTGGTGTCGGTGTCGGACGCTTGGGGTCATGAGTGAGATCTCTCCACGTGCCATTGTTGCAATGTCCGCCGAGGACTCGGAAATGGTAGAACATGGAACGAGGTTACATGGATCATCCACAAGCTAAACCAACATATGCTCTTCAGAGATAGACTATCTGTTGGGTCGGATGATATTGAAGGGCCTTTTTCGGGGGAGATTCCCCAACATTGTCCAACTCGAACACGAGACGGGAATGCTGGTGATGGGTTTGATTGTTTCCGACGTATTCGTGAATATTAGTGGTCTTGTCAGCATCAAACACCCCTAGTAACGTATTGTACCTTAGTGTCAGAGTATCTGCTAGCAGAGTCGTAGCGTTCTCACTTCTCAGCGGGTAAAATGAGGAAATATCCAAGGCTACCTACCTTACCTCAAGGTTCTGTCTACCAGTGAGTGCAGAAAGTCGTGATACAACGCGGGGAATCGTTGTCTCGGCGAAGACTGATTGCCTCAGCCCTCAGGAGAGTCAGGACCTCAGGCGTGTGAAATACAGCTAAGCCCCTTTGGGTTAGCTGCCTTGCTTACTATTCTACTCGTACTATGTACCTTACTTTAGTACCTTAATAGCCTAATAGGTAAGGTAAGTTGCCTTTACCCGTAGGCTGCGAAGTCATCCAGAGTGTCGCTAACCCAAAGGGGCTTAGCTACGGAAACACGTCTGAGGTCCTGAGGCAAACTTTTGGCTTGGCAGATGCGCAGGGGGGGGAGAGAGAGAGCGGACAGGTCGATCATCAAATCTTCAAAGTCCACTGTCAATCATAAACCGATTGCCCGCCATTCCCCCAATCTCTGCCATTCTTGGGAGGAAGCGTTGAGGGAAGGGAAAGCTTCCCTATCGAGTATTCTGGGGGGTCTCTACTGTCCCGCGGTCGCCGCTCTCACGACGGCTGGTCAAGTGCTGTCCGCACACCATGCTACTTCCCAAGGGTGGTGTGACTTGGAAGTCCACAAAGGCACGCCTACCACCTTCCAGAGCGATAGTACACTTTCTCACACGCTCCCGATTCCCCCTCTTCCTTACACTCGCTGGCGTGGTCCTTATACTATGGCGTGGCATAAGCACATCCGCATCAGAGATGCAAAGGTGATAGATCTATACTCATCCTTGGCAACGATCGCACTGACTATGGGACGATCGTTTTCAGATTTTACTGTTGGGGCCCTGCCAAACCACCCATGGAAATGACGACGAACGAGCAAGCGCAATGGCATGCCCACCTTCAGACTCCAGTACTTTTCAACCACCACGCGCCCATAGAGGTAGACTCTACCACGATACAGCGTGTTGACCTAAACACAATCGAGTCCACTCCGAGGGCGGTGGTCAACGAAGAAAGAGTACTAATACTCACGCCTTTGCGAGACGCCGCCCCCTATCTGAGCAAATACTTTGACTTGCTCTCAGAGCTTACGTATCCTCATGACTTGATCGATTTGGCTTTCCTAGTTGGAGACTCGTCTGATGATACTCTAGCTGTATTATCGGCCGAGCTCGACAGAGTACAGAAGCGGACAGATAAGATACCATTTCACAATGCGCTGATAGTGGAGAAGGACTTTGGCACAATAGTTGGGCAAGATGTGCACGAAAGACACAGCTTCGAGGCTCAGGGACCTCGGCGAAAGGCAATTGGAAGGGCCAGAAACTACCTGTTGTACACAGCTCTGAAGCCAAATCACTCTTGGGTATATTGGCGAGATGTGGATATCCAAGACAGTCCAAGCAAGATTCTCGAAGATTTCATGGATCATAATAAGGACATATTAGTTCCGAGTATGTGTCACGACCAATTTTTTACGTATATTGACTACATGAACTAACAGCTCAGATATCTGGTTTCACCGGTACGAAAACGGACGGGATATCGAGGGTAAATGTAAGTTCCAGATCCTAGCTCATCATCTTCAAGCTGTGCTGAAGGATACCGCAGTTGACTACAATTCGTGGCAGGAGTCTGAAAAAGGACTCAAGCTTGCAGCGTCTCTAAAAAAGGATGTCATATTGGCGGAAGGATACAAGGAGTATAACACCGGAAGAGAATACCTTGCCAAAATGGGTGACTGGAGAAACAATAAAGACGAGGAGGTAGAGCTTGACGGTATTGGCGGTGTGAATATACTAGTAAAAGCCGATGTGCACAGATCAGGTCAGTGCACCTCACCCTAGAGAAATGTTTTGTGGTTAATACTAATCAAGATTTTAGGGATCAATTTCCCATCCTACTCTTTCGAGAATCAGGCCGAAACAGAAGGGTTCGCCAAGATGGCCAAAAGAGCTGGGTATCAGGTAGTAGGGCTGCCAAACTATGTTGTGTGGCACATCGATACACAAGAGAAAAAGGGTAACTTGGGAAGTCGGCCAGCATATTAGATTTCAGCAACAGTGGTGAATATGTCTGCGGACAGCCCGAAGTAAGGAGAATCATCGATGACGATCATCATAGAAACCAATACCCTTGTCTGCCGAGCCGAGCACTAAACAAACTAATAACATTGGGAGGAGGACCAAAACGACGGAGACCGATTCGGCTCGGAGGTCCCATATAGGTTTCATGTGGGCGACGTACTCATTCATGTTTTTTCAATAGGCGTTGCGGAAAGCTTGTCTTCCTACCTTGTGTACAGGATAGCTTCCCCATCTGGCCGCTAGGGCGGCGTTTTCTGGCGTTTACATGGCCTAGCTCATCTTCTGGCCTGGAGTACGATACACATACAGCAGCAGCACCACGATCAAGTGCTTCTAATCACATTTTTGGTTCTTCACCAATCTAATTCGTTGTGGTGTATAAGCTTTATATTTGCTCCTAATCTTTTAAAGGATTTTTTTAAGTGGTTCGAAGCTTGGCGAGTCATCTTCCTACCTCGCATGCACGCAGCAATGTTGAATGCCAGTTGCTTTCGATCAATGCTGTTCTGTACCGTACAGCCTTGGTCAGCTCTATTGTTTTTCAACAGGGCCGCGAGAATGGATCATCAGCCGCAGCTCCCTGGTACCGTGTCGTTCGGAAATCTTACCGTGCGGCCTATTAGAAGCTCCTCGTCATCTAGTGGCCATGAGCGAGATAAAAGACATGGCAGCCTCGGAACTCAAGCCCGCGCATGGCCCTACTCCATCACTGCCATCAAGAAAAAGAGTAATGAGAACTCCAAATCCCACTGATGCACCTATACCGCCCTGGTTTCCGGTAGAGGGTCATACTGGAACTCGTTAAGAATTTGTCTGTCTTGGTGTTTCGTGGCCTATCCCAATATTCCTGGCCACGAAAAGAAAAACCTCACAGCTGCGCCCAGACTCACCAAAACAATTCCGGGCTTTTCCGGGTGAACATTCACGTGAGAGATGGTGGCTGTACGGAGTAGGATCTATGGTGTTAAGAGCACGACGCGCCACTACGTTACATGTGCCTGTTCCAAGCTCCTCTGCATATGTTCATACGTGCAGGCTACCCATCCACTCTCAGCAGGATAGGCCAAACAAGTCAACGAGGGAATCTGCGCGGAGCCGTCCAAATATTTACTTGGGGGCGGCATCCGACTGGGTATATTGAATATAGCGATATTATCTGGCTTGCCAAAGTCAAACCCCACCGACAAAGGCCGACCAATGCTTGTTCCCAAGGGCTCTTGTAGACGAGCCACTGAACTCTAAGCATATACCCCGTTCTCAAATTTCTCAATATCGAAAAACCGCGCGGTAATTGTATTACCATTGAAAATCCTTCCCTCAAGCGCATTGACAGCCTGTGTCACATTAGCCTCTTCCGGAGTACATGCGGCAGAATAGCACAAACCCTCAATGCCGACAATTGGCTCGTGAACTTGACAAACACGGGGGCTTTCGACGGGTTACTTCGATCGATAAAAACCCTCTCCACCCTCCCATATTTCTCCCCGCACTCCTCGCCAATCTCCTGCATGATACCTCCATCCCCAAGTCCCTCCAACTCAGCATCCAAATCCATACCATCGACCATCCCGTATAGTGCTACAACCTCACTCATAGCTCCAAACTTGCCCGTTGTCTCAGACTTTCCCTGCTTCTTCCCTCCAAGAATCTTGCCCCTCCCTCCTGGAGCGACGAACCCACCGCCTTCGGAGTCAGGCTTTTTCTTTTGCTTTTCGACTTGCACTCGCAAAGGATTGACGATACCAGCGCCATCAGCGCCCAGGCCGGAACCTTTGGTCCAGCCGTACTTGGACATAAGGCGTTCGGCGAAACCTTTTTGGCCGGGACGGAGGGAGCGCGCGGTGGGTTCGGAAGTCGACTCTTCTTCTGGCTCATCTGCTTGCAGTGCATTAGCAAGTTCAGCTTCGGATTCCGGGATCTCTGATGGCGCGGGAGGGAGATTGTAGCGGACTGGTGCCCTAGAGATGGAGGGTATGGTGATACCGGCGGCAGTTGGCGGGGCGGGTGGCGTCCGTATATGTGGTACATCTAGTGGCCGAGAAGCCGGTGTTGGTGGTGGCGGTGGTGACGGTATAGATCCCTGAGGGGATCCCGGTACTGGCGTGGTGATTACGGGTTGATAGGCCGCTTGTGAAAGTCTTATGCGCCGAGCGTAGGCATCTTCACCGGTTGGATCGTCTGAAATGCTTATAGTGTGAGGAGGTGGGACATCTATGTCATCGAACCGAGTTGGCGGCGCAAAGGATAAGCCCGGAGGGGGTGCGAACTCAGTTCGATCTGCTCCAGAGTAAGCGCATGTCATGTTCCCAAAGATGGAGACCTACTCTTTTGATATACAAAGTGCTTCGCCTCGCTGTCATCCGTATCACTGGTTCGCCGCCTAGCCACACGATGAGCGTAAAGCTTGTCCTTCCACTCTCTCAACTCCAAGATCTTTTCATCGCTGTTCTTGTACTCTTCATAGCTATTGGGCCTTGATGGGTCGTATATGTCATCCCAATTTTGCACAACAGTCGATGATTCTTCCTTGTTCTTCTTTCGCTTCTTACGGCCACCACGTTGGCGTTTCTCACCCCCGAAGAACCCGTTGACATCTTCGTCATCGCCGTCTGCTGTCCAGTCCGCAAGCGTGACTTTCGTAACCGGTTTCGGTGTTGCAGTCTTCGTATTCACAGAGACGGACTCCTGATTAACGTCAAATGCTCTTGGTGGAATAGCTTTCTGCACCGATGACTTCGATTTCGGTTTTTGTATGGATATCTGCGGCCGCTTGGTCGGCTGAAACCTTAAGGAAGCTATTCAATGCAAAGAAAGCGCAGAGGAACCGTGAGCCAATCCGCTTCGCACAAACTATGACCTCACACAGGGGGCAGATTTATATCTACCGGCACTTATCTGCTGTTTTTGGGCAGGTCCTTCATCTGGTCGCGAGTCTTCACCGTGAGATTGCTTGAAGACCACAGGCGCCCGTGATATGGTCCCAGGTGTAGTTGTAGATGACGATGAAGGGTCGAGGAGATTAGCGTAGAGTGAGAGGCCGGCCTTTGGAACATTGGAAGAGGCTTCGGGTGCCATGGTGTTTATCAATGACAGTACAAGTTAGAAGATGAGGGCCATAGTGTAGACAGTGAACCAAAGTCTTGGCATTGGAAGTTGATTTAGACCCAAGCTGCCAAGCTTCATTAGGATACTCTAATTTACGTAAATTACAGAGCTGTGATATTACTGTACTACGTAATATTTACCGTAACATGGAGCTATCGACGTAACAATCACGTAACCTGACTCTCTTCGATTTCTTGGGTCTCCTCATTGGAGGAATGGCGCCACTGCGCTATGCTCGCGTGCTCTATGCTATCAGCTTGGAGAGGGGGCCCCTACGCTCATTTGGTAAACAGCATCATTGGTATTCTATCCATTATTCGTTGCAGCAATGGCAACTTTGGCGACATCTATTCAGTTCCAAGGGCAAGGGGCTGCGATTATCATTCCCGGCAAACTTCAGCCTCTGACCGTTTCGTATGAACAACTGAAGGCCCAGGTGACTTTGTTCCAGAAGAAACTCGCCAATGTGGGGATCACCCCTCAGGCGGCCGTCTCAATTGCCTTGCCAAACTCGTATGAATTCATCACTGCCTTCCTGGCAGCTTCCTGGCAGCGTGCTATAGCAGCTCCACTCAATCCAGCCTACAAACAGGATGAGTTCGAATTCTACATCGATGATCTCAGCTCGGCTTTGGCGTTGGTACCTAAAGGTTCTTTCGGCCAAGATGGTCCGGCCGTGCGTGCGGCTCGCAAATACAAAGCTGCGATTGCCGAATGTTACTGGGATGGCCAAGAAGTTATACTGGACGTGAAGGACATGGGAAAGCTGGCGGAGAAAGGCATCCAGTCTGTGCAGAATGCTCAGCCGGAAGATATTGCACTTGTTTTGCATACGAGCGGTACCACTGGGAGACCCAAGGCCGTATGTTACTGACCGCAAGTTAGTCCAAACGAAGGGCAAGAGGCTAACAAGCAGCAGGTACCGTTGACGCATCGAAACCTCACCAGGACCATGAGTTTGTAGGCCTTGATTGTGTTTGCAGCCGTATGATATATTGACATATGCAGAAAACATTCAGGCTACCTATCAGCTGACTTCACAGGACCGCACCCTCCTAGTCATGCCACTCTTTCATGTCCACGGCTTACTCGCTGGATTTCTGGCTCCCATTTTCTCTGGGGGATCTGTCATCGTGCCTGTACGCTTCTCGGCCTCTGAATTCTGGGACAATTTCATCCGTCTCAGGGCTAACTGGTACACTGCTGTAAGCATGTTTTTGGAGTCTATCTTGCAAAAATCTTAATCTAATCATGAGTTTTGAGACTCTGCAAACATGTCTCATACCTCAATAGACTCTATCCTAAAAGAGCGATACTGACTCCGAAGTCTTGTAGGTTCCGACCATTCACCAAATTCTGCTTCGGAATCCACCTCCAAAAACAAAACCAAACATTCGATTTATACGATCATGCTCGTCTCCGTTGTCACCAAAGACCTTTCATGAGCTGGAGGAAGCGTTTGGTGCTCCAGTACTGGAAGCATATGCAATGACCGAGGCTGCGCATCAAATGACCAGCAACCCACTGCCACCTGCCAAACGGTATCCGGGTAGCGTTGGCATAGGCCAAGGGGTTGAGGTGAGAATCCTTGATCAAGCAGGACAAGAGGTCTCTCAGGGCTCTGAGGCAGAGATTTGCATACGCGGCGAGAATGTCACCAAAGGCTACCTTAACAACCCCGAAGCCAACAGGACATCTTTCACAAATGAAGGGTTTTTTAGAACAGGCGACCAAGGCAAAAAGGCCGGAAGCGGATATGTTATAATCACAGGAAGAATCAAGGAACTAATTAACAAGGGAGGCGAGAAAATCAGCCCCGTTGAACTGGATAATGTTGTAGCTCAGAATCCAGCCATTGGAGAAGCTGTGTCCTTCGCTATTGAGGATGAGATGTACGGCCAAGACATAGGTCTAGCCGTCGTTCTAAGAGGTAGTAAGACAGTCTCCGAAGATGAAATGCGCAAGTGGATTGCTACCAAGGCTACCAAATACAAAGTCCCAAAGCAGGTAACTTGCCATAACGTCCAGCCCATGCAATTACTAATCGCTCAGATCTTCTTTACCGATATAATACCGAAGACAGCCACTGGTAAGGTCCAAAGGAGACAAGTGGCAGCCGCGATGCTCAAGCAGCAAAAGCCAAAGGCAAAGCTCTAGTGTGAGGATGATCTTAGCTCGCTTTTTCTTTCCATTGTACTACTTGCGCATACCGAGCACTTCTCTCTTACTCCATTCGCTCTTTCTGGATCAAGTCCTCTTAGAAGTCCATACCTTATGGAATGCAGGAATAGACTTATATGTTAGTAGTATGTCCGGGGAAGCTGCCTAAAGTAACATCATAACACTGATTCTTGGTGTCTCTTGGCACATTGTCGAGAAGAGTACATCAAGATGTTTGCTACTTTGTTTACGACGGGTAGTGCGTTTCTAAGATTTCAAGACTCAATTTCCTTTTGAAATCTAGGGCAAAGCTCATAAAGGCTGCCTAATAGCTGTCTTGAACTGAATCACAATCAGCTCGTATTCCGTTATAGGCTTCCCAGCAACACCACCGATCAGATGACTCGTACCGGATAGATCTGTACCTTCTCTAGGTCCCACACCCCTTGAGTAGAGTACACATCTTCCTTCACAAACTGCAGCGCCTCTTCCCTTGACTCAGCCACCGCAACCAGCACGCTGCCTTTCATTTTCGGAGTTTCCCCTTCCCGGGGTTGCTCATCTAACATGGCGCCTAACGAAGCCATAAGCACTGGTAAGCCATAGACTCAGAGAGTGTTGTATTTGGAAGCAATGTGGGCTAGGCGGGCATCACATGCCTCCAAAGGTGCAAAGCCCCTTCTCTGCCTTTTCTGTCATGGACTTGAGGTGGTCACTATGCCTGTTACAGTCGAATCCGAAAGCGTGGATGAAAGACCAAACCCTACCGACGAACCTTCAGCCTTTCCTCCGATGCACCCGGGTGGTCTGGAAGTATTATCAGCCATTCGCGCTTCGAGGCTGCGGTATTAGAAGACATAGTGTGGTTTAGTGATCTAGAAAGTGAAATAGATTTTTGAGAGAGTCTTATACCACTTTGCAGACAGTACAGACGCTGTTGAAACATGGTTATACTACGTAATAGGTCATTGGGGTTCATGGATCTCCCGTCATTCAGATTTCAGACTGATTTGTAAGCCTTACTTTGTTACCTCAAGGTACATTCCCCTCGTACTGTCGTACACTTTAACGATGAACCAAGGGGATTTAGTTCAGTCAACGTGTACGTATCCTTTCAGACTCTACATTGACCAGCTGAAATGCAAGCAAATGCAGGAAGTCACAGTTTGGTAGTTAATTAGTTATTACCGATAGCTATCCAAATTCTCCTACCAAATTATCACTGTTGCTTTCGAACTTTAACAACGAACGTCGATACACTGAACCAGTGACAGCAGCACACCAATCTGCGTGATTGAGGACCAAACCATATATCATAGGAAATTGCCCGGTTGTAGAGGTTTGAAGCAGGACCAAACATAGCATGAACGTCACGGAAGAGGGCTGTTGGAACGAGTACCTTCAGGATGCTGACATAAATCATACCATGGGACGCATAGTTGGAAGATCTCTTAGGGGTCTCCACGAGTTCATGGGCAAATCGCAGATGAGAAATAAATTAGGGCAGAAAGCTCAACGTCGGTAGTCCCTGTATTAGCGTGTGTGTTAGAAGATAGATTATTATTTGGTATATAACACTGCAATCACGGCTCGTGTTGGATTTGGCCTCATCAAGACCATCTCTTATCCGAACTTCTATCATAGCTGAATGCATGACAAGCCGAGGTGCTGAAACACGAAATAACGGGTAATTTGGGTAAGATTTTCAGCTAATTGTTAGTGACTTAACAGTTTTCGACGAGCTACAGTAGTAACAAATGTACATTGTAACAAGTGACGTTTTCTACCAAACAAAGGTATCTTTTTAGGCACATAACTCTTATACTAGAGCCACATCTTATATACTAAATAATGCGGTAAATCGCTTCTCCTCCAGCACTCGAGAGTAACCCCGCGGACTTCTAGCAGCCCCAAATACCAGTAGAGAAGAACACTGTCACTTCAACTCGCAATCTGCATTAGGCCATAGCCTGTTGCTGCTCCTCACGAAAACCCAATCCGTCAAGTAGACATCAGCAGTTTCCACAAAAGCCCATCAAAACGGCAATGCAAGTAAAGGTTGGTACGGCGGAGGTGGAGCCTGGCTGGCTGGATCTTCAAGCTTCTGTGGGCAAGACTATCTCGTTGTTCCAAGGTGCGGGAGAACAAGGGGTGCCAATATTCTAGAGTAGTATTGAATATGGGCCCCCACATCATCTACCGTCTTGAGATTCAATAGCTTCCCAGAGGGTTTCATCCCAGGATACGTAGGGACCATCTGGACCGAAAGCGTCTTCAACAACGTCCAAATGATTCACAAATACGTCCCAAATTCCCTTGTCAAAAGATCTTTGGAAGTGAGGAGGATCTAGAAAGCTATCAAGTAAACAAGGATATTTATAGTCCTGGGACATAGCGAAAGAGCTGGGGGAGCATATGTATTGCACAGGTATATCTGAACCCTTATCACATTTCAAGCAACCTTGCATTGCGCTGTTCTCACGAAGCGTCATGATATAGTCCTGCATTAACACCCAAGGCGATATCCTTTGCCATGGCCGCAAGATTAAGCTTACGCATGTGGGCTATCGCTTTGGGATGACGGGCAGGCTGAATTCTGGAACTGTGTGATTGACACCCCGTTTGGCAAGGTTGGCGGTCTTAACTGGTATGGATATATAGATTCCAAAACCTTCCTTGATCGAATGGCTATTGTGCGCACTCGATTGGCGGACCGCTTTCCCCCTAACAACTAGGAACATCTCCAGACCCCCTGGGGTACTACGATACTCTCAAGACAACGAGATACATGTTGCACACTGGCCCTCCTCCAAGAAACCCGAGAGTATGCCCTGGCCTTACCATGTCGCGGCACAAGCAGAATCGCAGGCTTGGCAGCTCATGGCTATGAAGTGTGCAACCTTTCTACTCGTAGCAGCCCAAACGTTGACGGCGGCGAACAAAGAGTAGACGAGGCTGGAAACGCTAATTTTGTGGGAAAAGCAGGGGAGGGTTTGCGATGATATACCGGCCTGGTCGTACTCCATTCGTTGAGCCGCTTCCGCCTGGTGACGAAGGGATCTTATGTGCAGATATAGATCTATCGATCATAAGTTATGCCACGCAAATGATTGACGTTGTCAGACAGTACTCGCGCCCGGCCCTTCTGATCGTTGTTCTGACTGCGGATCTTGCAGACCAAGTCGCTTTACTATCCTAAGGAACTCCAAGATAGGATCTTCTCTTAGGCCGGCGCTATATAAATATATTGCTCGAGTCTGAACGCTGTAACGAAGAGCAACGTTCTGTGTCAGACGAGTTTGGTATAATTAAAATCTCGGTCTATGTCTATATATCTGTTGTAGCGTCACTCCTGACCAAAGATTTTTATCTTCTCTGCGGTTTTCCAGACGGACATTTCTTATTAGAGATGGCGCGTTCTTATCCTCATTACCTACCAACGGGTCAAGCCTTTACTGGCCCTGAAAGCATCCCTGTGCGCTCTCATCCTTGGTAATCCCATGCTCTTGCTCCTGGTGGGTTCACTACGTTTCATGTGGCGTTCCAGATAATCAACCAAGATCGATTGTGAGTTTGCGATACGCGGGAGGACAAATAATTGAAGCTCAAAAGGGTAATGGGATTATGAGAACCAGATGTAGGGATACACTGCGGCTTACTCCTCTCACCTGTGGCTGTCTGATATATATTTCGTCTCCATTACTAGACTCTCAAGAACATCTTTGCAACGTCGAACCTGTCTAGAAAGCGATAGCCGCAGTATGTAAGCCAGGTATGTCAAGTTTGGTTCTTGATTGCGCTTACAGCAGTTTCGGATTGCATATCGATGGATAATCCAACATCTACCACAATGGGCCCGAATACAGATTGCTTGCCGGCTATGACTTTTATGCCAACATAAGTCAGCTAAATCCCAGATCTCAATCCTATCCAGGATGCTCATGGTCGAGATTATGCGTTGATAAAATACATCTTTCGTCCTCAGGACTGACACGACACATTGACCATCGGCCTTTTCGCACATAACCATGAATATATTCTACGTCGTCTTCGCCCTGCTATCAGAGCTTCTTATCAGCGCATCCGCCTCATTCATTCCTACATGGTCGCTAGAGTCTAGAGGTGGGGATGGTACATCTAACGATACCTTGTAGGTTTATGCAGCTCTCGCTGTCTATCTCTCGGCATAGATTCTTCCGAGCTCTCGATGTCATGTATCAGCCAAGTATTCTCTCACTTATCCAATTTGATGTGCTCTACACCCAACGTTGCTTATTATGCACTCGCCTGTTTGGTCTTTCACATAGTTATCGAGCTCATCCTGACATATCGACGTTCATATCAGACCTGTATCACAGCTCATTGCTACCACCCTCCACTCCGATGGCCTCGCTGTCAAGTCTCGCATCTCTGTTTTTGACACCTATAGCTTAAGTCCTCCCGGAACCTAAAAGGGAAGCGGACCATGGTATTCCATCCTGCTCAATGTCCGGCAGGACTCGAATTGACCTCGTCTCGCTGCCGCTACAAACATTCGCCTCAGGCCTTTTCGGTTTTCTGCATTTCGAACCCCGGTATGCGAGCTCAACTTATCAACCAAGAATGCGACCCCAATTAAATATGTGTTCGACTGGATCGCCCAGCTAATCCGGACACATTGGACCTAAAAACGTGAGCATAGTGTGTAGAATATGAATACTTCTTCAAAATCGCTCAGGTCTATGTCGAAAATAGAAGTACTAAAGCTAGTTCTATCGTACCTCAGATGAATCTCGATCCTAGGCAGAGAAGTGCCTTGGCCACCGGGCAGTATGGCATGGCGGCCGTTTTAACAGGGTCGGAAAATCACACAAGCGTTTTCGCAAAGGATCTAACGATTGAGGCAGACGGTGTGAAACCTCCAGATCAGGGGATCCAAGCAAGGTATGCTAGATCTTCTTCTTCTTCTTCTTCTTCTTCTTCTTCTTCTTCTTCTTCTTCTTCTTCTTCTTCTTCTTCTTCTTCTTCTTCTTCTTCTTCTTCTTCTTCTTCTTCTTCTTCATCTTCATCTTCTTCATCTTCATCTTACCATACTGGCCCTAATATTCGGAACAGCTTTTACCCGTTGCAAAACGGCAGGGATGAGTGTTACAACTGCG
>JAABUH010000697.1_pt1 | contig 44827 bp, 41 predicted proteins | sample 5559121 | NCBI WGS metagenome assembly JAABUH01 (sample SAMN10711871, study PRJNA513364) | rock metagenome | isolation source: Antarctica rocks | place: Antarctica: Victoria Land, Battleship Promontory nord | collected 2015-12-28
AATGCTTGTACCGTATGAAGTTGAGAAACCTGGCGTGTTTGGATCTGGTGGACTGGAAGGCGATGAAGTTGCAGCTAGTGGACTCGCAACCGGTGGATCTGGATCCGGTAGAGCTGAAGTGGATGGAGCTGCAGCCGGTGGACTCGAAGCTGGAGGGGCTGTAGCCGGTGGACTCGCAGCTGGTGGAGCTGCAGCCGGTGGCCCTGCAGCCGGTGGCCCTGCAGCCGGTGGAATCGAAGCCGATGGACCTGCAGCTGGTGGACTTGCAATTGGCGGACTTGAAGCTTGAGGGCTTGTGGATTCTATGAAGTGTAAGTTCACGACGGCAGGGTGAGGAGCTCCGAATACTTACTCCTAATGCAATAAGCATATCCAACCCAGAGATTGGTGCAGGCTTCGTTGACGAATGGGTTGAGACTTCTGAAGTCTGACAGGGCGAGGTTACCATCTGCAAGAGCTTTTGTACAGGCACTATCATCTGGTGCACGAATAGTGTACCACTGTGCACAAGAGCTACTTGTCCCTGCATTGGTAGGTGCAGGTGGAGGAACTATATTATATGTTGGAAAGATGAATCAAAATATCTCGGAAGATCAAGCCCGGAAAGGGATTGTTCCACCCAATATTGAACGGGAAGAAAGACATTTGGAGAAAACATGGAGGAGATACTAAAAGGAAAGCGTAGAAAGCTCCGGATCACAATGACTTACCGGAATCGGTCCCAGCTTGACGTTTATTTTTGTTACATCGGATCTGGCCATCAGAGGTCTTGTAGCAGTCGCCCTGGGCATCACGCTTGTTCTTGGGTTCAACTTTCTCGCACTCGATCTCGCCTCTATCAGGATCCCAGCAGGGAGCCCAATTGGTTACCTCACGCTTCTCGCTGCATTCGATCTGGCCATTAGGTGCCTCCTTGCAGTGGTCCTGAACTTCACGCTGAGTGACTGATTCGCCCTGATCATAGCGCTCTGTAAATGCAGAAGATAGTATTAACATGGTTCAGATGGTTGAACGACTAAGTACTTGGGCCTACCATCGGCGGTAGCAAGAGGAACCCCAAGGACAACCTGGAGCCCAACAGCCATTGAGCTAATTGCGGTCAAGATGGTGAAAGCCTTCATCTTGGTGATTGTGTTCGTCTGGATTGTTTCTTAATGGGTTATTGAGTTTGTGCGTCTTGAAGTGAGTTTGGTGGATGGGAGAAGAAAATATCTCTCAAGTGTAAATGTTGAGAGTGGTGGGGATGGAAGTCATGGGCAGAGGTGAGGATATATGTAGACGAGGTTGAAGCTAACAAATGAGGTGAAGACACCTCGGGTCGTGTTTTGGAGCCCTACTTGATCCATCCCTTCACTGCTCACTTCCATATGCTACCTAAGGTACTTCACTTCACTAAAGTACACCTGGACATAACAATTTCATTCCCAGGCCTGGTCATCTGTCTTTCTCACTCTTCTGTTTTCTCCCTACTAATATTTGCGATCTTGATCAAAACGGCACCCTTCAGATCATATGCAACTTTGTAGTCGGACCGCTTAAGTATTTCGCTCCTGAGTATGTCTATGAGGTTGGCGACATTAGAGGGACAACACAACAAAATTGGCAAAAATCAGGACGTGGTTCGATCAGAAATGGAGAATCTGGTGCCGTAAAGTTCACTCCAAATTCATTGCGAAAGCAGTTTCAGCATCCTTGCGTGTCTGTTTTACAAGATGAAGACATGAGAAGTTCATTCCATCCCTGGTTTCCAGAAAGGATTGGAAACGTCGAGAGTAGAAAAGGTTCATTGAAGTTGTGTCAACCTTAACGGGATTACTATTACGTCGAATCAGTGAGAAACAAACAAACCAGGTATATCTTGTTTCAATGGCCAAAAACTAACATCCGAACGTCCGCACCTGCTTGTGATATATGAACGTACCTTAATAGTTCTCTTCACTAACTTTAAGGGTGTTTGGATGGTTCAAGGGTCGTTTCGGGAGGGTAGCGCCAATCGTAATGGCTCAACATAATCACAGAAAAGATTGTACAACATAGTCGACTGGCTTTGGGATTCAAGCAAATATCAAAGCGTTCTGCTACCTTCTGGTCGAATGTATGCAATTACGACTACTCTGAACTCAAGTGCTATGATTACCCTCCAGCTACTCTACGCCTTCTCCAATCTCTTCCACCATTTCTATAGTCCCTTCGTCTTTCTCCAAATCCCGGAACTCGATCCACCCTTTCATCTTCTCCAGGACGTGCTGACCATAGTATACTCCTTCTTTGTCCTTCTCATCCACACTTGTCAGAACACAGTCAAAGCCAGGTTCGAAGAAAAATGGAACGCTGTATCTTCCTCTTCCAGGCGAGCTCCTAACACGATGGTATGTTGCCTTGAACTTCCCACCAGAAACCTTTGTCATAAGATCCCCAATATTGACGACAATGCTATCAGGAACGTAAGGAGCGCGGATCCACTCACCATCTGCACTCAAAACCTCGAGTCCGCCAGTGGAGTCTTGGTGCAGCAGAGTCAGAATACCCGAGTCTGTATGCGGTGTACAGCACAGCTCCTGCTGGGGGATTGGTGGAGTGATGGCAGGATAGTGCAAGAACCTAAGAGTGGAGAGGCTATTCTTGGAATAGGAGGTGAAGTAGTCAGGTGCCTTCTTGAGAGAGACAGCGAGAAGGGAGAGAAGGCGAACTGAGAGTGCTTGAAGTTCCATATGGAGTGCCTCGGCACCCGAGCGAGAAGCGAAGTTGGCAGACCAACCAGGCCACACGTTGGCTTCTGTAAGGTTGATCTTTGCGAAGGAATTGGCAGGTTGAGGGATTAAATCTGGTGGGCCCACCTCGAAACCTTCTTTGAAATTGTCTAAACCACTCTGGGTGGGGAAGTAGCTAGGTTGATGGACGTTAATCCCGTAGTGGCACACCTCGCTTTGAATACCTTTCTAATATATGGGAACCGAAAGGGTTGGTACAAGGGCTTCGACCAGCTTGACAGAACGCGGAACATAGCTTCAGATTCGAGTACAATAAAGATGAACTGGATTGACAAAGAGATTCGGCCTACCCGCGGTAAGTGTTCTCATTCTCCTTTCGAAAGCACTTTTTAGCTAGCTTCAACTTCTCCTCTTTCGGCATTCCGAAGAACTCCTCCGCCATACCGAAAACATGTCCATGACCAAAGTTCAAGGGAGCGTTGACGAGATAAGCAAAACCAACTGTCTCAAATACATCGCCAAGCTGTTTGCTCAGAACCGCTAAGTCATGGCTTGATGGCTGCAACACTTTCAAAGATGTAAGATCAATGATTGGAAGTGGTAGGGAGGACGCCATTTCACTGTGCCAAATGCTATCAACAAACACAAAATACTCTACCCTCCAGGGACTTTTCTGCAATTTTATATCCACAGGACGAGTAATGAATCCCAAAATAAACTTCACACATGACTATCGATGACCGGAAGACGATTCCCCAAAGAGGAAAAATCATCCATCCTTATCGAATTATTACAATATCAGAACGTCAAAACGTCAGATCGTGTGACATTCTGACGTGGTGGTTGGCCACGACTTTGATCTAGCAAGGTTGAGTTGGCTCCTTGGACGGCGCATCGGCCTGCTAGATGTTCTTGGCACATGGATAGATTCTATGAAAGCGTGCGTAAGAGCGTATCCGGAAAAAGGTCGCGTGCTTCGCTGGCATTTGCGGTTAGAAACGGAATGCATGAGGGCTAAGCCCCAAGATACTGACGACGCAGACCACTCGTGGGACACCCTCATTGATGGACGAACTCCCTTACCCGGGATTTGATCCCTCTTTCGTCGTCCTTTCGCATTGGCCTCAACAAGATCCATAGCAGGAAACCACGTCCCTACTCTGCTTACTGCTGTCATCTCATCTGTTAATGTAGAAATGGAGACGGAAGGTCTTACCGTTCTGCAACACATGGCTGATCAGTGGTGGAGATAGTAAGCAACCTATCTAGAAACCCACCAAGTAGCACCCAAGTGTGGACGGAACTACTCAACTAATGTGTGCTCCTGGTCTCTCCTTCCACTGCTCCTTTATCTTTTGCATTGATTTATTGTTCGTCCTCTTGTCGCCTCCTTCTGCACCCTTATAATTGAAAGGGTTGCTAGTATCAGCTTTCCTCGATTTTGCAGTTAGCTAAGATCTGCTCTAACAGGTGCCACGACCCATCCGACCATTCAGCTTGGGTTGACTAGAAGATGCCACTTAAAGCATCTTAAGACACTGCATGGTGGAAATTTCACATAGCTCGTCATCAATCCGCGTGAGCCCCTGCGCTTATCTCACGGTATCAACGTAAAATGCTTGACTCAAGTCCGCGATCAAGATATCATGAAATGGCATTATGGTGTTGCGAAGAATGACAGAGAAGATGTCTAGCTGCTGACGTCGTTTGTTAGTCACATTTTTCTGACTCGTTGTTCATTGACGGAGATGACGGTCTTGATTCTGCTTCTGTTCATCCTTATACGGGATAATGCTCGAAGAGCGTTCATGAATTTTACACGGATATCTAGTTCCAGCGAATGCCTCTCAAAGTTTTGAGCATGAAGGAATGGTACATCAAGGACTTGGTCCTCTATTGACGTCCTCGTCTTCGAGCTTAGCGCTGCTTGGATATGTTACGTACTGTTAGGTGATCGAGCAAGCCTGTCGGAACATTCATATTAATTCCAGAAGACAAGGCTCGATGGCTTTGCCTATCGCAAGCTCTATGCTTCGTCGATATCTATCTAGTGTATCAGATGTCTGTTCAGCGATCTACGTTAGGCTACGAGCTTAAGTTTTTCCACTGCAGAGACTTGATTGAAGACGGATATTGTAGATCGAAGTGGTACAGAATTAGCGAGATTGATATTCAACCCCATCCGCATCCCGGTATCTCCATAATTTCCCAACCCAAGCGCAGAATGTGAAAGCTCGTCACGCATGTCTATCCAAGCTGGTCTGCTGTGCCCTCGTACACCACCGTGAATATGCTGATCTGTGCCAGACGCGATCTGGGCTGCCTCCCCGTCAACCACTCGTGGACAGCCCACTCAGGTCTCCTCGGACCCAAAGGGCGAGCGTCTAGCTTATGCTGTGAGTGAGAGGCCGACCTGCAAAGATCTAGAGAAGTCAATCGAGTAATTGTCTGTGCAGTCGAACAAATCAGTCTTTCTACGATCGATTGACAACCCCGCCATTAGCACACAATATTCTGCACATACCACGGCCACCACCGTTGCTCGGTTCTCACCTTCAGGCTACTATGTAGCGAGCGGGGATGTCTCGGGCACTGTCCGAGTCTGGGACTGCGTGGGAGAAGGCGCTACGAAAGGCGAATATCAAATCATAGGAGGAAGGATCAACGACCTAGCATGGGATGGGGACTCTCAGCGAATCATTGCAGTGGGCGACGGAAAAGAGAAGAAAGGCCACTGCATTACGGCGGACTCAGGAAATACTGTGGGAGAAATCTCAGGGCACAGCTCCCAAATTAACAGCGTATCGATAAGGCAGCAGAGGCCTATCCGAGCAGCTACGGGGGGTGATGACACAAGTTTGGGGTTTTTCCATGGTGTTCCCTTCAAGTTCAATACAAGCTCGAGGAACCATGACCGGTACATCTACGGTGTAGCTTTTAGTCCGGATGGCGCATCTATAGTAAGCGTAGGCGCGGACCGGAAGATCTGGCTGTACGATGGGAAGACTGGGGAACCAAAAAGGCAGATAGGCGAGGGGGAACATAAGGGAAGCATTTTCAGCGTTTCTTGGTCAAAAGACTCAAAGCACTTCGCCACCTCAAGCGCAGATCAGACCGTCAAAATCTGGGATGCCGAAGCAGGCAAGGCCACACAAACATGGCGGATGGGCGAAGAAGGTTCAGTCAGCGTTCCAGATCATCAAGTCGGCGTAGTCTGGCCGGCAGGTAGATCCGACGGTCTCATCATCAGCTTGAACCTCGCTGGGGATCTCAACTACCTCTCTCGAGGCTCCCCAAAACCCCACAGAGTTGTCCAAGGCCATCAGAAGAATATCACTTCTGTCGCAGCCAGTAGCTCCACAGCCAAATCACAAACACTCTTCACCGGCAGCAGTGACGGCCGTATCTGCTCCTGGGAGACCTCGAGCGGCCTTGCCGAAACCGTGGACGGCGAATCCCACACAAACTACGTCTCTGGCATCGCTACTTCCCCCGAAGGCACCATCTACAGCGTCGGCTGGGACGACACGCTTCGCTCGGTCGACCCCAACGCCAAAACCTTCACGGGCTCCTCGTCAAAAACTGACGGCCAACCCAAGGGCGTTGCAACCGCAAATGGCTGCGCTCTCGTGGCTACCCACAAGAGCATCTCGATTTTCAAATCTGGCCAATTGCAAAAAGAGCTCCCAACATCCTTCTCCCCCACCGCCATCGCCGCCAGCAAGGATCTCATCGCCGTCGGCGCTGACGACAACACTTTACATATCTATTCCTCCTCCCTATCTCCCATTACGCATATCCCCGACCCCTCTTCCCTCATTACCACCCTCTCCTTCTCCCCCACTTCTTCCCTCCTCGCCGTTGGCTTTTCCTCCGGCAAAATCTCCGTCTACGATTGTAAAACCTGGGAGATATCCATCTCTCGGTGGTCCGCGCACACAGGCCGCGTCACCTCGATAGCGTGGCATGATGGCGGCAAGTTCGCCGTTTCGAGCGGTTTGGACACGAATGTTTTCGTTTGGAGCGTTGAAAGCCCGGGGAAGAGGATTAAGGTGGGAGGGGCGCATAAGGAGGGTGTGAATGGAATAGCGTGGGGGGTTGGGGGAAAGGTGGTGGTGAGTGTAGGCGGGGATGCGGCGGTGAAGCGGTGGAGGGTTGAGGGCGTATTATAGAGGGTGTGGGTGCGTAAGGCTACGGAGCGGTGAGGTAGACGAATTAAAGATTTATGAGCTTATAATCCTTTCGGTTTTTGTTTCCATATGATCAAGTCGACTACCCACAGAACTAGATCGCCAACTCCACATTCCCCGCCATCCCCCACCCCTTCCCCAACCTTCCAGTACCCACCACCGCACTCCCTCACCGCCCTCACAAACATCCCCAAAATCAAACAAAACCACGTAACGTTCACCTATAGCTTCCACCCCTATCTCCTCACCTTTTCCAAGCTTCAAGACCATGGAAAGAGCAAGGTTAGGTGGTTTCGGGATAGTGGGCTCGGAGCGAGGGTAGGTAGGTAAGGTATGTAGGTTTGGATGGGATGTGCTGGATATGAGAGGAGGGAGGGAAGGAACAGGGGTGTGGTTGGATTTGAGGGGGGGGGTTTGGCTTGCTGGTGGGAGGGAAGTAGAGTTCTGGTAGGTTGGTATGGGGGCTAGGGGGTGGAAAGGCGGGTGGATGCGTGGGTGGCTAATGGTCTGGTTTATTGACGTGTGGGCGTGGCTGTGGTGTCATGGAATCTTTGGTGTCAGGGTTTTCTGGCAGGGTGAGCGATGAGCGGGAGAGTTGGCGACAAGGATTCTTGGTCCTCATGGATATGTGAGCAGGGAGGATGTTTGTATGGACAGCCGGCTATGTATGAGAGGTATTTGATTATGTACAAGAGCGTCTTATCCACTAGAAGCTTTCACAAGCGGCCCGCTATGAAGATAGATGTCCGCGCGGTCAGGGAACGCTATGAAGTAACGCCATGGAGTAGTGCCAACGCTGCGTCCTATTTGGATGGCCATTGTTCGCCGATCTATGCCCAGGAAGCCTCGTGAAATCCTCTGTACTTCCCGCACGGGCCGCTGCATTGATTGAAATCAGGTCCCGGAACTGGTCTGGTCGAGAGAGCCTCAATGGCTCGCACTCTTGCTAAGTTGCTGTAACAGGGTGGAACTAAGAGCTTGCGAGCATAACTAGACTTAGATGCCCATCGCCGAGCGTACGTCAACATCAATACTATCAGAATTCCCCTCCAATCTGTGGCGCACACGTAGCTTGAGATTGGCCGACAGGATGTGACAACAGGCGCATTAATATGCGTTAAACCTTTTACTGTCGCGAGCTTTCGCCTCAGCTTCTAAAATTTCCGGATGCTTGTGCACACTTGGCATGAGTCCCATACCAATAGCTCGCCGAATAGCCTTTGCTATGCGCCGCTGGTTTACTGCCCGCAATCCGGTCTCATTGGAGTGCTTTATCCTGCCCATAGTAGTCATGTACTCGGTCATGATAGAAAAGTTCTATATAATACTTGCATTAGGAACATAGTTTCTACCACTATAACGCGAAAGACACATACCTTGTACTCGTGCAGCGGGTTTATAGCTAAAGCGTCAAACACGTCCGTATTCGACTTATGCCTCTTCCTCCACTTCTGCATCTCGACTGGGCTCAGATCATGCGGTGCATATAAATCCCCAGCCTTCCACCTCCTGATCTGCAGTTTCTCCAGGTCTCTTGCACGGCCCTTTTTGTCCAAAGACTCCACTGCCTTGCGCCTGTTTTCTATTCTTTCATGGGGGCTCAATGGTCTATTCCTACCCATCTCTTGGGCCAGTCTTTTCGCAAAATCGTGGGTCTTGGAGTTCCTGACAGGTTGAGGAGCGGCGAATTTTTCTGCTAGAGGCTGGGTTCGCGGTTGCTGCCTCTCGATTCGATCGAGACTGGCTATGATGGATATCAGCATGAGCGTAGAGTTAAGGGGGTTAAACTAAGTCATACCTAGAGCAGCTGCAACAGAACTCGCTTGCCGCTTATAGATACATTGTAAATTCGGCAGCGCGAGATGCACTTTTGTCATTGTGTTCAAGCCCATTCTTATGTATAATGTGGATGGTCAGTGAGGTCTCCTGTTGCCTACGTTAGATATTGAAGAATAATCCAAGCGGCTACATGGATAAACGCGCGGCAGTGAAAGTTTAACCCACTAAGATAGTAAACCAAGCACCGTCTCTCTAATTTGTCAAATCATTAATTTCGCGTTTGTCCAGGCCGTTGATCTGTCCTATTCTTGCTCTAGAACCACTTCTTGCAGCTCCAATCATCACCTCGGTCTCCGCGTTCCTGCAATTTCTTCCCCACCACCTGATCACTATGGTTCGCAAGCTCAAACATCATGAGCAAAAGTAAGTCGTCCCTTCTCCACAATCGATCATGACGCTTCTGTACGATATACTAAACCCCACCACTTCGCAGGCTTCTTCGTAAGGTCGACTTTACGACCTATAAGTCCGACACCAACCACCGCACCGCCTCCATCCTTCGCCGCTATGCTATCCAGAACCCTGCCGACTATAGCAAATATAACCGTATATGCGGTTCGCTACGGTACCTTCCATCCCATTCTACTCCCCCAAACATTCTTATCTTCCCATCAACCCAGCCCGCTAAAACGCTGTTCGTTGAACAGACAACTCGCTCACCTCCTCTCCTTCCTTCCACCAACCTCCCCCTTCCGCCACAAGCATGAAAACCTTCTGCTAGAAAAGCTCTACGACATGGGCATTCTCTCTCAAGCCTCCAAACTCAGTGAAGTAGAGCGTAAGCTCAGCGTCAGCCGGCTGGCACGAAGAAGACTTGGCGTTGTAATGACGAGACTGGGCATGGCGGATACAGTCCAGAGCGCCTTGAAGTTCATAGAGCAGGGTCATGTCCGTGTGGGTCCGGAAGTCGTTACGGACGGCGCCTTTCTAGTAACGAGGAACATGGAAGATTTCGTGACCTGGGTGGACTCGAGTAAGGTGAAGAGGAATGTCCTGAAGTATCGGGATAAATTAGACGACTTCGACCTGTTATGATTCCTAACGCAAATTGAAACCGTTCACCCATAGCACCTATCGATGATGTATCTATCTTTCAGCTCAACGCGGAAAGTCGCATTTGGGTTATTCCCAACAGAGAAGTGAACTTGATCGGAATCAGCGAAGCAGCTTATAAAACCAGCTTATCCTTCACCGCCGAAGATCACACGGTCTAGTCTCCCCACGAAGCGTCCTCAGAAGTCGAACTTCGTTCAAAGACACGTCAAAACACTGCACAGTCATTGCACTCGCCAATGGCGCAGTTGAGCTGGACTTCCCCCGCTAAATTCGTCAAGAACGACCCCCAACCCCAAATATCTTTTGCAAAGCAAAGCAAGAACCTTAAGCTCGGCCCTGGCTGAAACCGACGAGGAACCACAATATGGTTGGGAGGGGGTGTTCACTCCAAGCACTCGCAGTACCTGAGGCCCTAGTATATCTATCGTATTACTGAAATGGATTTGTTGCAGTTGCATTTTTGCGATGTGGATCTATGTGTATGAGGGCTCCAGGCAATGGTGTATGTATATAGAAAAGGCTACGAGCCTAATCTACCTTAGAGATGAAAGCCTGGATATTAATAACACACCAGCTCCTACAAGCGTTGACTCACATTTCCGGCCCGTACACTAATCCAGCATCGTAGCCGCTGTTACCGTAACGCAGAGAGAGGTCTTCGGGTTCACAACAATCTTTACTCTCTCCCTTCTATAACCCAACCTCTCAAGCAAGATCTTCAAGATCGAGGTTTATACCGCGTTTTAGAGTCATGGTTGCTGTGATTGAAAGCATACAGTCACCACTCCGCACCTAGTGCTTTGGGGATACTTCACCCACCCACCCACCCACCCACCCAGGCACCCCACCCCAGCCACAGTGCAGCGCGTGTAATCCAATGGATATCTGTCAATTGCCTAACATACATTCTAGTAGCCCAAGTAATACAGGTAGCCTCGTACAGGGTATATCTCCACTCTCGCTCTTCCCTCCCAACTCTCCGTTCCCAAACTCTACGCTCCCCCATTCCAAAAGCACGTATTATCCCAACAGGGGTATTCCAACATGCGTTTCCCTCGTAGGAAAAGCTAAGGAAAACTCCGCCGCATGCTTTGGGAATACATGAAAAAATGGAATTCGTAATGTCGTTAGGACGTCATAAAGAATAGCACAATGACCCATGCCATGCTCTCACACAACTCAAGCAACGAACCGAACCTTCACGCCCCGCTGAGCTCCGCGGAACCCGTCGGGTAGAGCATTCCTCCCGGCGGCGTCCGATATTCTGGGTTTCGAAATGGCCATGCCGCCCATTCTATCCACGCCGTCCTCGGGATGCACAATAACACTGCCGAAAATTTTCGCACTCCGCGTCTTCGTGCCCAACGGAGAGGTATACCTCATGTAGCCATTGACTTTCAGTTCAAAGTCATACAGCAGCACCTTTTCCCATCTGTCGCTTCCACCTTCCTCTGTACTGTTGCCTGGTTTAGCCAGACGGACTTCCCCAATGGAAGACTGTGAGTGCCTGCGGAAGGGGGAGGGCTCAAATATAAGGGGGGAGTCGAATTCGAAGATGCGGCCGAGGAGCATGGTTTGGGAGTCTGTTCCTGGGTCCGGGAGGGGGTCGTCGATGGGGTCGTCGGTTGTATGGAAGTTCGGATCTTCGTACGTCTTGCGGGTGGGTCTTGATTTCTGGGGGTGGGTCTTGTACGGGGCGGGTTCGGATCGCGATTGATGGGGGGATCCGGGGTGATGCAGATGCTGATCTCGCCAGGCCTGACCGGTGCCTACGTGCTTGCTTTTGGCAAATATGTAGACGTCGAGTGCGGTGACTTGGACTGCTAACAGGTTCGGATTCGTGGCATGGACGTGGAGGTCGAGCATCATCTCTTGCTCCGAAGCGAGCACATTCTGAATGTCCTTGACGTAAACGTTCCGCAATGGCTGCGAACACAGTATCAGGACAGCCACAACCGCAGCTACGAGTAGCGCCAGGAGAGTCCCTAGCGAAAGGTAAGCAGTGACTCGCCGGCAGCAGCGATGCTCCTTTTCCGTTGTGTAGCTACGCCTTGAACTCCCAGATAGTGGACGGCGAATGCGGTTCCGTCCCGACCGAGTTGATCCGATGAGAGGAGTCCGCTCATCATCAGCGCCTTCGCCTTCGAGGTCGTATACCAAAGGCTCCTTGGGTTTCTTACCACTTCCAGGAACCCGTAGAACATGAGGGCTTCGAAAACTCGATGGTCGAGAATTTAGCTGAGCAACGTTGCTCGCTGCGGAACGTAAAGGCTTGGCAGCTCCAGGGAAAGGAGATTCTTGGTCAAAAAGGGAGGTGTGACCACCTCGTCCATGCCGTCCAATGTGGTGGTGTGTTGAGTTTCCACCAGTGGTCCGCCGGCTATGGTTAGGCCCACGAACTGTTCCTTCCTCGCTAGGGTCGATTGCAGTGTATGGATTGTTAGTAAACTTCATGCTTTTCTTGCCGGCAATGCTATGGTGGCCTTCTTGCCTAGCTCTGTTACCGTAAGGATCTATCTGACTTGCCATGGATGTTGCACTTGGCGTTCGCGAGTGGAAGCGGTGAGGCCGTGCCGAAAATGGCTCAGGAGGATTGGACTCGTAAACAAAAGTCTCGTCTGAGTCCGAAGAGTTGGTCTGATCAAGAGCGCTAGCCACTTTGGCTTCGAAAATATCTGCTTTAGAGGAGGCTGTACGCACTCGGAATTTTGTTAGTGTTGAACTTGATGGACTACTTGGAGTGGGCGGGCTCTGGCCCAGATTGCTTTGCGTGAGCTTGTCCTTCGCATTGCTATTGCGCAAGTTGGACTCAGCCTTACTGTAGCCCATAGCAAAGCCACTCGCAAAATCAGGGGAGCTAATAGATAACGAAATGGTAGGAGATGGAGGCCGAGCATGTGTATGATGATGATGAAAACGTCTAGATTGAAACCCACCAGTGCCAGAATTGATCGAAGGTGCTTTCCGCACCACCTTCTTCTTCTCCTTCTTCGGCCGGATCGTCTCAATACTTGGTTTGAGACGTACGCTTCCTCCTGTATCCGTCCTACTGGGCACGCTGCGTTCACCAGCCCCACCACCGAGAGCAACCTGTGGTATCGAGCTTACGGTTTCGGTTTCGACGGTCATGTTCTTGACGGTGCTTTCACTTCCGGTCTTGCCCTTGGCAGGATGAAGCTGCGTGGAAGACCGTTTAGTATGCATGATTTGAGGCTTTGCAGAGCTGTTGGTGGTTGCTGCCTTCTTTGGGACCTTGTGTTCATTGCGGGCTCCAGCGCTTTTATTACCACCGCTCTCACTACCACTTTCGGGTTTCGGTTGTACATCCTCCCCCAGAGCATCTCCCGTGGGATTCTCATCAATCCGTTCTGGTCGATCCGATCCTCGGTTTCGCTCAGCCTGTGCCCAACCTGTCCCGATAGCAGGCGTCGCGGGAACGCTACTCTCTCGGACGGTCTCGAGCGTAGAGCCGCTTGCGCTGATTCCCCTGTTTGGTGTGCGCATCCCTTGCCGGGCTATAATGTCTTCTACATCGCCCTCTGTCTGCGTACTTGAAGAAGCGGTTGGCGTTGGTCTTTCCAATACTATGCTTGGCGTAGAGGATGTTTGTTCTGTTTTGCGAAGCGTTGTAATCGACGGTTTGCTAACAGCTGTCGGCGGAGGGGACTTCACCCGTGACGCGTTTAATCCTGATTGGCCACTGCTGCCACTTGATGCCTTATTGGGTCTTTGAGGTTTCGGCACGTCAATAGGTGATTCCGAGCTTGCAGATGGTTGCAGTTGTGGCGTACCGGCCACCGAAAGTGCTCTCTGTACCGCTGCTGCGGATGGGACGGTGGGTATTTGTGATGCACCAGAAGAACGGGTTGGGCTCAGGCTCATGTCAGTACTATTCTTCCGTGATCTCAATCCCTTGGAACCTTCTGAGATTCCTGGCTTCAGCGGAGGTCGGATGGGCGAGGCTTCGCGGGACGGTTTTGGAGAGCTCAACGTCGACGAAGGATTTGAAAAGCGGGGAGTGGTGGATGCTCGCATCAGCGGTGGGGGAGAGACTGATGAGTGTTGAGTGTCACGTCTGCCTGCTTCGACTCCATCATCCGCTTCGGCCGGCTCTATCTTTGCTAGGTTGTCTCCACTGGAAGTGTCAGGCATTTCCCCAGAAGGTAAAGCCATGGTCCCCAGCTTGACTTGACATTTGTTACAGGACCACGTCAGTATTGGTAATGATAAACCAGGTTGGTACCTGACGTAGTGTGACTGCGGTATAAGTCCTGTGGCTGCCTGGCGTTCTGATTGGAGAAAGAGGGCCGCTAAGGTGGATGACTGCAGTCTGCAGCTTTTCGATGGAGTACCTTAGTAATCAGTCACTGGCTGGGATGAAGTCGATCCACGTAGCAATCCAAGAACATCATATCTCATGGTGTTCCTTCAGCAGTGGAACGAGAGAATCGCATTATGCAGCGGACATGTTGTGGGGTCGAAGAGTCAAACGGTGACCCGAAGGGAGGGAATACATTAAATACGGAGGTACTCCGTACGGAATTGAGTACGGCTCGTACGGAGGTACAGTGCCGAAAAACCAGGAACCTTGGCAGAACCTCCCACTAGCGTCAGCCCTGTCACGTGATTACAATCTGTACTCCCGTCGTCACCGTACAAAGTTGATTTCAGATCGAAGCAGCATGAGGTAGCAGTATGCTAGATGCTAGATGTTTTATAATACATTATGGACATCTCGGGATGGATGGGTGAGCTCAACCAACAGTATCTATCAAAGATAAGCATCTCAGTCGGAGCAGTGGTCTTCAGCTGCATATCCTATTTGAAAGATTATCGACAATCGAACCAGAGTACCTGATTTCTCTGTTCCTGCAATATAATTCTTGAACTAGAACCGTCAGGCATTTCCGTAATATAGACACCCCAGCATGGACTTCAACCTTCAGCGCATAGTTCATGTTAATGGCATCTGCAACCATCAAGGCTAAGGTACCTCTTCTGTGAAGACTCAGAAGTCCCTGAGAACGATGTACAGGCAAGCAAGCCACACGGACGAAGGTCTTTGGTTCGACAGAGGGAGTACTGAAGAGCCTAAATCTATCTGTAAGAAATTCTGCCGCGAACTAGACACAGCTCATCCTGGTAGGCTCGCCGGCTGACTCTTTTTGATATGCAGATGCATATCATGTCAATGTTCTGGTCTGACGTGTCCTCAGGTTCCCTATCGGCTGCTACAGATCCGACTTCTACCACCGCACGTAGCCTCGGCCCTGCCGGAGATCCAGTATTGGCTCCGACTCATTATCTTGAATCCAGCTCTTAGGGTGTAGCAGCCGTGTTAGGCAGGATCAAGGATCAAGATGGCAGACAAGGCTTCAGCAAAGTAAACACATGCCACCGAAGTGTCTCGCGACCCTTGGACCTTCCTTTTACTCGATGTGAGATCAGTACAGACTTTATGCTTTCCCCTATGTCGTCAGCAGTCCGAGATGATTGGTGGATCAAACCAATACGCCGCCCATCAATTACCACAGCGTGTACAGTAAGGTAAAGTAGTTTATGGAGCCGAAGCATCGAACTCAATGCCACGCCGCACGCGCTTGATGCCCCCGATGATTATGTAAAGCGAGCCCCATGTGATTGCCCGACTGTCCGTACGGAGTACTCGATCTTGCAGGGTTAAGGTAGTCTTAGCTTGCCACACCCGTTTGACATTCACGCTTTAGAGGACCCTGAATTTGCGTGCTTGTTTACTACAACGCGTGGTCATTCGACACACACGGACAGCTTCCATCATTTCTAACACCACGTCCATCATCAACAACAACAACAACAACAACAACAACAATCCACCGACGACATACCCCGTTACCATATATCAAAGGCCCTCTTGCATTCATTTGCCAGTCCCTACCAACTCTGAAATCGTAAAAGATACTTCCTCCACTTGCAGCCTGACCACCAATCGAATATCCTCGATCGCATCACATCTTACTACAATCGCCACCCTTTCAATAATCATCCTGTGGTAGCTTTACAGTATACCACGGTAGCGGCGAGCCGTCGTATCCGGGGTGCATAGGGTAGATGGGGTAGAAGGAAGAGTGAAGCTGTACTGGGGACGAATCACTTGACGCACAGAATCCATTTCATCTCTTGGCAACATTCCAACCGACCCATTTCCTACTGTTTCGCATGTGCTGGACAAACACATTCACGTCGGAAACCGCAAGCTCCGATCACTGACGACATCCTCGCATCTGCTACGATTACGATATCCTCGTAAACAAACACATCAACGAAAATTCCTTCCATTCGAAGCATTGGCAACACCAATCTTCAGCTTCTATCGCACTACGTTGGACAAAGAACAACTTGTTTAGAACTGCTGGTGGCCTGTGCCGAACGTCTTCATGGTTGCGACATACTCCCCGTGTAGCGATGCAGGCGGGACTTTACACTTCCCGTCTCCAACTCATATCCATCATGTTGATCCCACTTCAGCTTTCAGGCAGCTTCGGCGCTCACTCTCTCGGTCTCCCTCGAAAGGTCCGACATTTCGATTAATAACCTCCAAGTCAACATCCCCATCACCCAGCTCACCCCTTTCGCCCCCTCGCGTTTCGCCTTCGAATAGATCGGTGTCAGAGACCCTACTATCGTACTCACCTCTTGCGCCACCTTCTCCGCTAGCGATTCCCTATCCACCAAGCGCCAGGCAGAATCGTGCGGTCGCACGGAAATTGAGTCCAATGCGCATGGGTTCAAGGTCAAGGAGCTCCCAGCGCCAGCGAAGTCCGAGTAAGAGAACCCTTAGTGACTCCAGTGATCACGGAAATGCTACGCCTCGGTCGTCTGGAGGATCGAGCGACGATGTTGAAAACAGGGTCGATCGGAGTATCAGCCCAGTCAGAGAAAACGTTTCAGAGAGCAAATTCAGGTCAGTTGGGAGTCAAAAGCCTGAGTTAACATTTGCGCCGCATCGCGCGCTCGCAAGGGTCGAGAGAGGGACTGCGAGCTTCGGGGGCTCTTCTGCCAAATCCAGTCCTCTTAAGCGAAGTGATGGGATCATGAACTTAGATCAAGCGAGTCTTGGAAGCCCGTCAGCCAAGAGAAGAAGTTTGCATGGCGGCATATTCAGCCCAGATTTCAACATTTTTGACCATGAAGCTGAGCTCGAAGGCCATTACGACGGATCCAGGATGGATATTACACCTTCTGAATACTCCAGTGTTCAATCTCCAATGCCGAGACGTACCTCCTCTTTGCGTAAGACAACGCTACAGCAACGGCACGAGAAGCCAAGTTTTGCGCGGACCAAACCCAACGTTGACATTGCTTCTGAATTTGCTACCCCTGGGCAAGGTGTGCCCAAAAGCCGATTCCGAATGTCGCTCGACAACTTCTTGCCATCCATGACACGGGACAGCCCTTTTTCATCTCAAGGTAGCCTTCCGAATGCTTCTGCGCATCCAATATCCCAACACAGTGCTAAGCCTCAGGGCTCCGGAAACCAAGCTCAACCCCCTCGACATCCTCTGTCTCGGACTTTAACGCAATCCTCTTCTAATTCAAGCATGGCGGAAGACTCGCCAACGCATATCCCGATCCGTCAACCAGAACACCGAAGGACTATGGTCGACTTTTCCAAGTCGATGCCGTTAGGTAGCGCGAGGCCAGTATCATGCGAGGTTGTCTCTAACAATACCTCTACCCAGGGATCTACGGAGACATGCTTTGCAACTCCTGAGAACTATAAGCTAACGAAGCCTCTACCTGCGGCGTTCATGTCGACAGGATTGATCTCGAAACGCAATAGGAACATGGATGACACGCAATCCGATTTCCGCAGCAGTACCGACCAGATGCCAGATACACCCTGCAAACGGCATAGTATGATCGGGACAGCTACTCCCGCAGCGGCACCTGAAATTGCAATCAGCAAAACTCGTCATGTCAGACATTCATTTGGGACGCCTTCGACCCCTTTCAGCGCACATGCAACTCGTCCTGCGCCTGGAACATTTGGGAAGGGTGTCAGTGTATTTGGCAGTAACTTTGCACACGGTAGCATTGACCGGCGCGGAAGCTTTCTTAGCGTTGACGCTGAGAACCAAGGATATTCTATGCATGGTAAAGGAGATAGTCAATCCAGTGTTGATTTTGAGTTGCCTCCGACCCCAACGAAGCAAGCCCTTGGGACGGGCTCTGCGCAACCCAGACACGTTGAACGTAGTACGTTGAAGCAAGAGGCTGGAAGCCATGCTTGCAGCGCTTCGCCCAATGAGAGACTTCAGTCGTCTGAACAAGAGCAAAGTTGTAAGTTGATTCCTATTGGGACACCGTCTGGAAGCGTCGATGAAGACAGTGACAGTTTGATGGACGAATCTCCATCAGCTGCCTTAAGATTCAGAAGCCTTTCGTCGGTGTCCCGTTCTTTGACTCATTCTCGTTTATTACGAAACTTCAAGTCTCCAGCACCTCTCAAACCTTTTCATACAGCCCCCTCTCTGCATATAGGAAAGTCAAAAACTAAAAGAAGTCCTCTTTTTCCAGCAAGTCCGGTTAACGACCTTTGCAACCGGATGTCACCGCACACGCCTCGGGAACATGTCTTTCCCCCGGACCCTAGCAATTTGTCGATCTCAGGACATGGGGACTTGCACACAGCTCGGCCGATGGAGGATGTGATTAGTAGTCCCACTGCTTCATCATTTGTTCCCGCGACGCCTACTACCTCCAGAGAGTCTTTCTTGCCATTTGGAAAGAGCAGGTCGAGTATCAACTTATCGGCTCACATTGCTCCAGTTGAGGTAGATCCGAGCCTGACATGCAGATTTGACGGAGTGGAAGTGATTGGCACGGGGGAATTCTCCAGCGTTTATCGCGTGACGAGAGCTCAAGAAGACAAGAATACTGGCAATTACTTTGCGCTTCCGACGAAGCGTACTTCACCAAAAACGCCACTTCCAGATCGAGTCTGGGCTGTCAAGAAATCCCGCCACCCCTACATTGGGCCGAAAGACCGGCAGCGTAAGCTCCAAGAAGTTGCAATACTAAGAGAGTTGGGACAGGCCGACCATACTGTGAATCTTTTCGACAGCTGGGAGGACAATAACCATCTGTACATCCAAACCGAGTTCTGTGAGGAGGGTACTCTAAAGACGTTTCTAGATAAGGTTGGGCACTCTGCACGGCTTGATGACTTCAGGATCTGGAAAATTATGCTAGAGCTTTCCCTCGTAAGTCCTTGTTGTAGCATCTGTGGTACTTTGCTGAACTAATTGATAGGGTCTCAAACATATTCATGATTTGGGCTTCATCCACCTGGATCTCAAGCCTGCTAACGTTTTGATTACATTCGAGGGTGTCTTGAAGATCGGGGATTTTGGTATGGCAGTCAACTGGCCAGCTCAGCCTGGAATAGACGGAGAAGGCGATCGCGAATACATTGGACCAGAAATTCTGATGGGTCAGTTTGACAAGCCAGCTGATATTTTTGCTCTTGGCTTGATCATGCTTGAGATTGCTGGCAACGTAATGCTGCCAGACAATGGGGCCTCTTGGCAGCGATTGAGGACAGGCGACATGAGTGATGTTCCGAGCTTAACGTGGAGTTCGGAAGACAGCAAGATCTTCCGAGATTCGTCTGGCAAGCCACTTTCAGATAAGGAATCACTAGAAGAATTCTACGGATCGGACTCCGGCGGCGAAGATTTTGGTTCGCCGAACTTCCTTCGTCGCCGACGGGAGGGACAAAAGAAGAGCCATTTTCAGCTTCGGCGTAGTGGCGAACTTGCGGAGCCGCCGGCCTTCATGATCGACGCGAAAAACCAAGAGGCTCTTGACGGTATAGTTCGCTGGATGATCTCTCCTCGGGCGTCAGATCGTCCAGTCGTGGACCAGATTCTTCGAACAGCAGGTGTACAATGGGCGGAAGTAAGGAGACGAGCTGGTGCTACCATCTACGAGGGAAATTGGGGACCGGCGGACGAAGTTCTGGCGGACGATGCTGAGATGATTGATGTTTAGTCAGCTTTGGCTCATGAGCCGAATTGGACTCACATTTAAAGATTTCTACTTTGGCCGTTAGGGTTCCTTGCAGGCCCGGCGAATTGGCGTTTCATGGATAAACAGGTGCTGACCTCTTGGCTAAGAGATACAGGGGCCTGGATGGAAGGAAACCCGAACGGTCCAGGAATAGTATTCGCATTTGCGAGGTGCCTGGACTTTTCGAATCACGAATTTACGACTTACAGAGTTTCTACTTCAGCTTTTTAGCTTCTGCATCGGCGGCGTACGATCTTTTTTTTCTTCTTCGAAGAAGCCTTAGAGGTGCTATATCAACGGATTCGACTGACCAGTCTCACGCATGTCTGATGCGTAATGAGTAACACTCACTCTATTCCGCCGTGAGCTGTGAAGAAGATCCAGATATTCGGATATAACGCAGCGGCGCGACCACGTCTCGAAAATCCATCTTTCTGTAGCCGCATCTACACGAACATGAGTTACCAGACTTTGAAGTCCACTTCACGAAGATACCGCATTAGCTTTGCCGATTTGGCTTTCTGGCTTTATGTGCTATCGAAGAACATTGGCCTTGATGCCTGTAATTGAGCGGATTTGCAAGTTGGTAGCTAAGTAGCCATAGAAATGCCTTCATGGCAGGAATAGAATTTAACATGAAGATAAGCCAACGTACTTATCGTTTCGCTCACCAAAATGATGTATCTATATAACCGAAGAGAGCCCAGGTTAATGGATAGTAGCCGTGGGAACAACTGAGCGAAAGATGTGCATCGCGCGCTTATTTCCGCCCCGGTTGGAGATATGCACTCGAGCTGATCCTGTCTATATACATACACCCCTCAATTCTCTTCATGTATATACTGGACCTTGGCATTGTACCTCATGGATGATTTAATAATGCAACATTCATGACCCACCGTGAGCTTCTACAGCGTCCCCAAGCATTCGACAGTGCTAATATCTACTTCTAGCTATCTCTGTCGACATCTAGATAACCCCATGTCCTCTACGATAAAGACTCAATTGACGCGCCATGTGTTTCGGCGGATACTATACAATGAGCTCTACTCAGAGACAAGCTGTTGGTTCCGGCTGCCAATGCAGCAGTGTTTGCATGCACGCAGGGTTGCGAAAATGCCCGTTGTGGCGAGGAGAAACCTCTGGGGGTTTTCGCGCAAGCCTCAACGGGAGCAGAAACCCGTGGATCTGGATCCGGGGCTTGGGCGAATGTTAGATCTCAACGAGATGCTTCGGAAAAGAACAAGGCCACCGCCACCTGCGGATCTGGCGCGAGCGTTCATCGATTTCTTCCGCCATAGACAAAATTTCCCAACGCCACTGGAGGTGATGCAGGCAGAGCATGCCTTGAATACATTTCTATACCTACAACAGAACTATACCGAAGTGGAGGGTTTTGGACTCTCAAGCGAGGAATTGAGGGTGGCTATGAATGCATTAAAGAACGTCCCAAAAGATGGGGACTACAGCGCACACAACGAGCTTTCAATGGCCTTGTTCAAAGAAACAAAACAACGGAGAGATATCTCCCCAGAGGTGGAAGATGCCAAAGTGCCTTGGAGCAAGCATCTTACATCGTTCATACAAGCTTCTTCGCAGTACGGAGATCCACTCTACGCAAGGGATCTCGTCGAGCAATACTGGCATACCGATCTGGAGCAGTCAAATCGCTTGGCATGGACACAAGTGCTCAAAGGGTTTGCTAGAGAGGGGAACACTGAGGAGTTTGTCAAAACGATCGAGATCATGCAAAAACATAACGTAGCATTCAATTCCAAAGACCACCAAGCTATTGTGGTTTACTTTGCCAAGAAGGGCGATCTAGAGAACACCAAGAAATGGTACATGTACCCTATTGCCAACAATGGGGCAACCACCTTCCACACAGACGTTTTCGTCTTGAAATTATGCATCCGCCACGGCGAGTTCGAGTGGGGTGAGCCGATCTTTAAATCAATGCTAGCAAAAGACCCTGATAAACGAGCGTGGAATATAACCTTTCAATGGGCAGCTGCAAAGGGAAAAGGCGTTGACGAGATTGAAAGAATGATGAAGATCATGATCCGGAGAAATGAAGAGAACAAAATACCCGTGCGTCCGGATATCGAGACAATCAATGGACTAGTGGAGCTTGCGAATTCGTTGGATGACCCCTACACAGCCGAAAGATATGTGGTACTGGGCGAAAGATGGGGATTTCAACCCAATGCACAGACGCATCTGTTGCAGCTCGAATACCGCATGAAAGTCGGGGATCTAGATGGGGCGAGAGCTGTTTATAGTAGACTACGAGCGGAAGAGGTACCAGATGATGCCGATATTCCTCTCGTCAACAGACTCATAGTCGCTCTGTGTAACGACAAACGCCTTGATTACGATGCTACAATGGGTCTCGTTGAGGATTTGAGCGAGCGAAAAGCGCGCTTCGAGCCAGAAACAGTGTCTACTCTATCCCGACTTCACCTCCAGCGTGGAGAAATGCACGACCTCATAGATCTCCTCAACACCCACACATTCCACTATGGGATCGAGCAGCGCGCTTTAGTCCGCAACGTCTTTGTTGACTTCATCTCAAACCATTCCAACAGCACATCCCGAGCCTGGGATGCCTACTCTATTCTCCGCCAAATTTTCACCGAAACAGAAATTGACATTCGCACCAACCTTATGAAAGAATTCTTCGAGCGAAAGCGCAGCGATATGGCCTGCCACGTCTTCGGCCATATGCGCCAGCAGCAGACTAGAGAGGAAAGGCCAAACGTCGATACCTACGTCAGCTGTCTTGAAGGTATCGCCGAGGCCGCTGATAGGGAGTCACTCGCGACGGTACACAACATGCTCAAATTGGATTCCGAGATCGAGCCGAACACCAAACTTTACAACGCCCTAATGCTGGCCCACACAGCTTGCAGAAAGCCGCGCCGTAGCCTCGATTTCTGGGAAGACATCGTCCACTCAAGGGAAGGCCCGACTTACAATAGCATCCAAATTGCATTCCAAGCGTGCGAGGTTGCGCCCTTCGGCGATAGACAAGCTAGGGATATCTGGGGAAGGGTCAGACGGTTTGACATTGAGGTCACTCGAGAGATCTACGCAGCGTATATTGGTGCACTGGCTGGTAACGGCTTGCTGACTGAGGCAATGGGTTTGATCGAGAATGCTCAGGCTGAGGTTGGGTGTCAACCTGATGCTCTCATGTGAGTTTGTCATCGTGCATTTAATTGGGAGTGTTCTCATGGATCCACAGGCTAGGCACCCTATTCAACGCGATCCCTGGCGAGGTGAAGAAGCAAAAGGTTGATGAATGGGCTTCCGCTCACTATGTGGTAGCTTGGGAAGATCTAAATAAACTTGGTCGAAGGAAAGACCGCTATGGAGATGAGTGCTTTGATATCGATAGAAATGTCAGAGCTTGAACCGGATAAAGCAAAATTTTATGAGAAGGCCGTACCAAGAAATCGGCAAAGTTCTGCTCAGCCTTAACGTCTCCTTGCGCGGCTATTTTGACGCTAATAGGAAGCATTTGACACTGCACACAATTAAACAATGCAGCACATTCTCTCCCAGGCCCCTGTGGCTCCCATGCCAGCATTTCCCACGTCAGATATAGCAGTCGTCACAAACCCCCAAAGATCTGCAACCCTCTTTCTCAGCAGCTGCAACGGGCGCCGAGAACAGCCGCAACGCTACTTGGTAACCGAGAGAGGAGCCTTGAAACCGGAGGAAGATTCCAGGGAAGTTCATTTGGGGATAGAGAGGCATGGAGGGGGGTTCTTAAGTGGGTTCGAGGAGGGTATGCTCCAGGAATAGAGGATGGAGCCGAAGATTAAGGGGAGTGAACTTCAAGGGTAGAAGATAATAGGGAACCAAGAAACAAGGGGGTTTGAATATCCGAGGAAGGATGTCACAGTTGGAGGACGAAATTGTCAATACAATGAAGTTCAGGTTCATCTGCCTAATGTGCTGAAGAAACCAAAACTTCCCCTGCCCCGAAAACACGATGAAACGATTGACTATGAGAATATGACATTCTCTACCGTTCTCACTCCCTTCTCCGCTCCCGCTCGCTTTCAAATCCTTTAGGCGTTATTAAAGGTGCGCTCGAAAGCTCGTCAAAGACTATTCCCCATAGAAACATTTGCTCATCGAAAGTACATACTTCTCGATCAATAACGAAGAAATAAGGTTGCGGAGACGGTTAGACTGAAGGGCAGTGATGCGTCCGGGCAAAAGGGGGGGGAGAAAAGAGCTCAGAACCCCAACGCATCGCCTGATACCCTCAACTATACTCATCTACCCTTCCCCCCCCTTTTATCTTCCCCGGATTTTGGCAAAACAGGGCTACCACATGACGGACGATTAATTCTCCTTTCAGGAAGACCTGTTCGTACAGTACAACGGTAACCTCCATGCCAAAAAACCTCCATTGCCTTTTTTTTTTGGTGTGTGTGTGTGAAAAAAGGGTATGAAAAGATTGAAAAACAAACAAAACGTATTTGTCTCGCATTCAGCGCTGCATGGATTTTTAAAAAACCTTTCCGAGCACAAGTAACCACAAATGTTTAGAAAGATGTAATGGATTTTTCAAAGATGTGGGCTAAGAGACACTTCTGGCGCCGGTACCTACAGTACTCTCATTACCCTCTCTCCCACCACTCCCACTTCTCCCTTCTGCCCCCCCGCCCCCCCCCAAGTCTCACACCGCCACCCCCCCCCCACCTCCCCCTTAACCAAAGTTTCCGCACAACAACACCACAGACGGGCCCCAAAAGACCTAGGGCTGAGTTTAAGAGCGGCGATGTTTTTTCTTGCGGTGATGCTGTTGGGATGAGAAGGGTGGGTTGATTTTGGGGATTTGGGGTTGGGGGGATGGGGGGTTAGAAAGGGGCGGTGGAAAAGCGGGTGGGGGGATGATAGGAGGTTGGTAAGGGTTTGATAGCGTCGATGGGGGTTTTTGGTTTCTCCATTCTCCTTCTGTCTAACGAGCTCCTTGATCGCCTGCACCGTCTTAACTCCTCATGTTTCCCTCGCCACAGTCGAGCCCCGACATTCACCCTCTACGGAGACTCAAACCCCCTGTAAAATATCTGGCCTCCAGTCCCGTAGATACAAATTGTGAGGCAGATCATGCATTCGCGCAGCTGTTCCTAAGGAAAGCGCCAGGTAAACGCTTTTGCTTCTATGAACGTGACCCTGGAGATAAGGAATGTGGGGGTTGGTGCGTTGGGTGATTAGGTGGAGGAGGACAGAAGTGGGTAGTTGTGGGGAGAGGGGCAGTGTGACGGGGAAGGGGCATTTGGGCTAGAAGGGGATGTATCAGCTTCGCAAACAACAAGGAAAAAACCGTAAAAATCGCAGGTGTAGACGTAGGATCCGAACAAAACACATCTTCCTTGGTTCCATCCCCTGCTACTACCCCTAAAAACAACAAGAAAACCCACAACCACCGAATCCTTCCGGCCCCCATCTAAGTCGCCTCCCAGAAGGCTTCACTTGCCTTCTCCCACTTGCTCTGCTCCCCTGACTGCCCAAACACCCAAGACACGACCTCCTGCTCCTCCCTCCCATCCTCAAAACCCCACCCTCTCTCCTCAACCGGCCAGGCCGAGTCCCTTGGGTGCCCGATAAGAGCACACGGCCACTCGGGATCGAACTCGGTATGCAAGTGAATGTTGACGAAATTCCAGATGCTTCGGTCGACGGCAGTATCTTCGACCCCGCCAGCGCCGCCAATCGCCTTCCACGCATCCCCCAAGCCCTTCCAACCCCAGCAGGTGCGCCAGAAGCCTGCATCCGGAGGTGCCGGCTCCCCCAACGCCCGGATGAACATGCGGTGGAAGCGCCAGATGATGTAGAGGATTCCTTGGTGATGACTTAGGTTGTTGTGGTAGAACTCCATCATGTGGACTGGCGACATTGGCTTGACTGGTCGACCGGCAGCTCGGACGATGTTTACTAGCTTTGTGCGTCGAGTCTCGTGGAGGAGGAAGGTCTCGGCGCAGGAGTGGCAGACCTGCTCACATCGGAGCGTGGTGGTGATGGTTTTGGTGCAGGGGTTGATGGAGCAGTGGTCACTGGGGAGTGCGTCCAGGTAACGGAAGTGACCGCAGCAGTAGGCGACGAGGTACTTCATGCACATGTTTGCTTTGTGTGAAGGAGATCAAGTAAGATGGTTGAAGAGAGGTTTGGTAGATAGCAGCAACAGTTGGATTGGTGGTTTTAGTAGTTGGTGTAGAGGCTGAGCTGGTAATGCTGTGCTTTTGTGGTGTTGGTTTCTGCAACAATGAAAGAGCTGGCAACGCTGTCTGTTCCAGGTTCGAATAGGTAGAGAAGATGGAGCAGAAAGATGAAGATCAACAATGTCAACGGTGTGAAGGATATGCAGGATTTGTCGTGTGTTGTGATCTTGACTTAGCAAGCGCGACGCAATGGAGCGGCCATTGCGACGGGGGTCATATCGCATCATCCTCGATCCTCGTAAGCCCTAATTCTCGTTCACTAAGCGAGGTGTCATTGCAACCCGTTTCATTGCCCGTAGGGTCCTGTCAGCAAATGTGTCATATGAAGACAGGTTTTTGGTTGCACCGCCGCAGGTTTGGAGCTGTCAATGATGTAATGAAGGTGTGATGGCCAGTTGTAGAGTTTCGCTGAAGCTTCTCGCATGGACGTTTCCAAGATTCAACTCGCAGCGATCTTGACGTCGGAGGGTCTGTCACCTCTTGTGACGCTGAGTCGCAGACTGGTTAAATGAGAACGAACAGCGTACTGTCATGTTGCAGGACGATTCCACTCTGTAGGATAAAAAGAGTGGGACGAAAATTGGGAAGCCCTTTCGGATTTGCACGCCTAACGCGCTAAGGAGAGCAACCACGTATTCTGGAAATTACGCTCCCTGTTCTGGGCTAACACTGTTGCTTGCTCCAAGAAGGTACTGCCTTGTGTTTCCAGATCTCTTCTTATCTAAGTGATTGAATAGGGTGCGGTCATCTGGGCGGTATGTCCTGGTACACTCGACTAGATCGACGACGTAAAATATGATTTCGACCCTGGCCCTTTCCAGGTTGTTTCGATTTTGTATTTCAAAGAGTATTTTCGGTTATATAATTTCTTATACTGATTTACTGGGCAAAGAGATGTTCCCATGAGGACATGGAAGACTTTATTTCATCGACATGCCTTTAATATTGACAAAGGATATTTTCGAAGTAGTTCTGTCACTCGTTGTTAGATTTGATGTTGCTCCTTTTTGGCCTCATTAGGTGCTTTATAACATTATAATACCACCCTACACCTTTTTTCTGGTTCTGAATGATAGCGAAGATGCATTGTTTCAATATACGGAGTGAATTCTGATACCCGGGTCTAATGACCAGATTCCAGACGTTCAAGCGTTATTAAGAAAGTTGTCATATAGAGAACTGGTGCCTCGTTTTCAATCGAGAAACAAACGGCTCGTACATCGTCACCAGATATGGCACATATATATAAGTGGAGTACGAAAGAGATGCAAAAGGGAAAGAATGCTGGGTCTGAAAGATCCAACAAATGTTATGAGATACATATATTTCAGAGAGATCATGAAAGCAAATTGAGAGAAAAATAACTTGTACAGGCTCCGAAAGAGCTTAATATTGCCGACCTTGGTGAAGGAGGACTTCATGAGGTATTCCATGAGCAGGTCGACGCATTGATTACCATCCAGTCAGCTGGACCAAGTGGCTTGGTGCACTTCACGATGGGCTCTGATAGTGATTGTGGGTTGAGTCACGGATCAGTTATATCGTGATGGGTACAGTAACGCATCCGTGTGCAATCGAACATGAATTGAACAGATTACTGACCCTCGGATGTGAAAGACAGTCGGACAGCAGTTGCAATACTTCCCGGCACTAACGCAATTCGGCGTTAGCGTACATCGACATCGTCAGTACCTGTGAGGTATCGAACATCCACCGACAACTTTAACCCCAGCAACGTCTCACCATGGCTTCGAAACTCCTCCCACGTCTATCCAGACGCCTTGCTCAACCCTCCCGATGCCCTCTCATCCCCCAATGCCGCCACCTAACCACCACCACCCGCCTCTCATCCGACGCCCTCCAAGTCGTCAGTTCCCCCCCATCCCCCTCCGACCACCTCCACTAACATCCCTCCACCAGCACCGCGATACCCCCGTCAACAACCCATCGATCCCCTTCTCCTTCAACGCAATCAACCAAAAACTCATCGCTGAAATCCTAAAACGTTACCCCCCACAATATAAAAAAGCCGCCGTGATGCCCCTCCTTGATCTGGGTCAGCGGCAGCACGGCTTCACGAGCATCAGCGTCATGAATGAGGTAGCGCGCGTACTCGAGATGCCACCCATGCGCGTCTACGAAGTCGCCACCTTCTACACAATGTACAACCGCGACCCCGTCGGCCGCTTCCACGTCCAAGTCTGCACAACCGTACGCCTACCCTCTCCCCCTCCCCCTATCCCACCCCTTCCTCACACCACTACCCACTACTAACACCAAATCCAACCACAGACCCCCTGCCAACTCGGCGGCTGCGGCTCCGATAAAATCATGGAAGCCATCACCACCCACCTGGGCATCCACCCGGGCCACACCACCCCAGACAACCTCTTCACCTTCTCCGAAGTCGAATGCCTTGGCGCCTGCGTCAACGCCCCCATGCTCCAAATCAACGACGACTACTACGAAGACCTAACCCTCGACTCCACCATCACCCTTCTAAAAGCCCTGCAAGCGAGCGCCGAAGCCACGGGCGCGGCCGGCGGGACCGCAGGGATCTCGGGGGGGAGCGAAAAGGGGATGGGGAGTAGAGAGGGGGTTGAGAGGGGACAGGGGGGTGCGAATGTGGGGGGGAAGGCGGCAAGGGCGTATGCGGCGAAGGGGGTGGAGTTGCCGAGTCCGGGGCCGATGAGTGGGCGGAGGAGTTGTGAGCCGTTTGGGGAGCCGACTTCGTTGAAGGAGGAGCCGTGGGGGAATGAGAAGTTGAGGACGGATGGGGCATTTTGAGAGGTTGTAATTATTGTGTATGCATTTCAATGGGTTGAAGTTGCTGGGTTCGTTGAGATCCGAGGGTGTATGAATGTTGAAAGCGAGCAACGCATGTTACTATAGAAAGAGCCACGATTCACGCATAAAGTCACCAATACTAGGGGAAGGGACTTGGGTAGAAGAAAATGCATGTCATGGTTGTCGTAATCATAAACCTGTTCAAACCCATAACTACATAGTCCAAGGAAACCGTCTAAGAGAACCAAAGAAAGAAGGAGAAAGGATAAGAAACGCCGAAACCATTCATCTTGAGATTCCGAAATCACCTTCTCCGCCTTCTCCTCCCACCATCGTCATCATCCCCACCCAACAGACCCCCGATCAACTGCTGGATATGATTGACCATCGGATCCTCCCCACTATGTGGTATTGGTCTGCCCTGCTCATCAAACCTCTCTGGCAGATCGACCGTGTCATCTGAAGGCGCAGGAGATGGAGACCTATCATGATCATCGCGAGAGGATTTTCGATTGTGTTGACGCCGGTCGTGACGATCTTGATTTAAAAGAGTGGAGGATTCGCTATCATAATCATTGACGTCGTTGTCATGTAAAGACCGTTGGCGACGCTTGCGAATTTTATTTGGAGAAGCAGAGTCGGAAGATGAAGTAGTGAGATTGAACTGGACCGATTTAGTGGTTGGTAGAGGTTGGGATGAAGCCCTTGGTACAGTAGGAGATTGGACAGGGGAGCCAGCACGAGGGGTGCTTAGACCTAGAGTTGAGATTGTTAGCTAGGAGTGATCTTACAGAGCTAGTCACAATCACCCACCCTCCTCGGGGACATCACGGTAGCTTTTGGGAATATAACGGTCATTGGGAACATAACGGTCACTTTTGGGCACGTGAGATGACGTGTTGAGAAACGGCTCGGCACTCACATTCTCGTCAGCTCTCCTTGGAGCGCCCGGTGCTGCATATGGGTCTGCTGGGGGAGGCGAATAGACACCTCCTGGTCCTGGTGGCGCATATGGATTGCCAGCTGGCTGCTGCGGGTAGCCGTAATCGGGGTGGATCTGTGCGCTGGGCTGACCCGGCTGAGCAGGTTGGGTTGAATATTCTGCGGGGTTGTAACCTGGAGTGGGAGAATATGTGGGGTTTGGTGGAGGAGGGAAGGCGTTTGTAGAGGGGTAGTAATTATCTTGTGGTTGAGAATACCCAGCCCCAGGAGGATTCGCTCCAGGACTAATCTGCGAATATGGTTGTTCTGGTGGGTATCGCTCATCGTATTCGCCACGCTGTTCTGCCTCTTGACCTGTCATACAGTTAATCTTTGTGGGCAACATCGCGGAAGTGGGACATACGTTTTCGCTCTCTCTTTTCCTCCTTCCGACGCTGCTTTCTCTTCTCGTGTTCCGAAGCAATTGCAGCTCCACCAGCGGCTGCACCTGCAGCAAGCCCCGCAGCTGCTAATCCTCTGCTCCGGCTCCGGCTGCCGCTACCACTCTTCTTGCGTCGATGTCTCCTCCTTCTCTCACGATCGGATCCAGAAGAGCTGTAGCTTCTCCTGCGCTCTCTCTCCCGTGTTGCCCCATATGCAGTACCGGCCGTGGCAGCGGGGACCATTGCATCCTCATGATTACCGTAGTATCCTGCTTGGCTTGCCGGACGGTTGTAGTAGTCTGGGACCACGCCTCCGGCGTACACCGGTTGATCACCGTATTCTATAAGGTTTGGGTCACTTGCTGCAGCGCTGCGTGGACCTTCATATGGTACGGACCTGGATCTTGATCTCGATGCCCTTCGCTCTGCACGTCGCGTCTCCTTTTGCTTATCCTCCTTGTCTTTCTTGTTTGCCTGGTTTCTCTCGTACAAACCAGCAATAGCTGCACTGCCAAGCCCAGCAGCAGCGATCGGAATACCTGTACGAATTCTGCTCTTTGACCGGGCCCTTCCACCTCGAGACTTACTACGTGCTCGTTCGACCAATCCAGCAACAGCGGCTCCGGCCAGGCCAGCTCCCGCTATAGTCTTGTTCTTGTGTCCTGGGTCCCGGGGGTCATTTGCAGGTATGCCGGACGCTGAGTGTCGCCGGGTCCGGGATCGGCTACGCCTATCATCATCATTCTTGTTGTTGTTCCTACGGGCATACCCGACAGCTGCTGCAATAGCTGCAGCTCCAAGTCCCAGACCTGCAAGCTGTTTAACTCGAGAGTGAGACCGACTTCGGGACCTATCTTTGTCCTTGCGATGCTTGCGACGACCCTCACGGCGATCATCACCACGGTCGCTGTAACGATCTCTGGATTCATAACGACTTCGACTCTTCTCACGATGGTGACTTTTGGCCCGTGAGATAGCCTGTGCACCTATTGCACCCACAGCGGCAGCTCCAAGGTCTTTCCCAATACGACTTCCACGACCAGAAGTATCATCGCCTTCACGCTTGCGATGATGTCGTAAAAGTTCAGCAGCTCCAAGGCCAGCGATAGCACCCTCAGCCAGATGCCTTCGATGATGAGGGCTCTCGTCTCTGCCATATGATTCGCGGGTTTCCTTTCTAACGTAAACCATACTATCATCGCTACTATAATCTCGATCACGGCCGTGCTGAGAGATGGAATCGCCAGGACTGACATCTCGTTGGCGGCGGTTGTATCTTTCTTCGTAATAGTCGTCATCGTGATCTCCACCCGAGACTTCTCGAGTCCTACGCTCGTAGTAGTAATCTTCTTCCTCTCGCGGTGGCTCCGGCTCTCGTCGAACAATCTGGCGGTCCTCTTTGATTTCCGAGCGTTGAATAACCTGAAAGTCAGACTCTTCTTTCGGTTGAGGAGCAGGGATGATTATTGGTGCTCGTGGCGCTTCTTGGATAATAATCTGCTGAGGTTCCTGACGAATGATAATGGGTTGAGGAGGGTCTGGACGTGGGAAGTACTCCGTTGACCTTGAGTATCGCTCGAGTTCGTAAGGATCGCGACGTACTGGCAGCCTATCGACATCTCGCTCGTACCGATACTCTCGCTCGAATCTTCGAGGCTCAGGCTCTCGCTCTCTCTCAACACGTTCAATCCGAATGTCTCGCTCAACTCTTCGAGGCTCAGGCTCTCGCTCTCTCTCAACACGTTCAATCCGAATGTCTCGCTCAACTCTTCTCACCGGTTCGGGTTCAGGCTCTGGAGTCCTCTCTCGGCGGATGATACGAGTTTCTTCGAATGCACGGGTATCTCCTCGGTCAGAACGTCGGTCACGGTCGCGGTCGTACGCACTCAGTCTCTCGACTTTATCTTCCTCATCGCGATTAGGGATACGATACCGCTTGACTGTTGTAAAAGGTTCGCCGCGGTCACGACCCGAGTCACGGCCCAAGTCACGATAAGCCGATGACCTGTCGTCCCAGTCTCGATTCCGATCTCGGTCACGCTCACGCTCTCGTTCCCGTATAATCACAGACATGTTAGTTGATGCTGCTTAGCCTGTGTTGAGTACTGGAGTTGTAAAGGTTGGAACAGGTTATGGGAAGGTGAGGCTGGAAGAGGAAATGGGAGGCTGTGATATTGGTAGCCTGATCTCATGGTTTGCGGCCCCGCACCTTGGCCGTGAAGCGACTCTCACGGATTTCTATGTTCACACAGCGTTCACAAAGTCCAAAGGAAGCCAAAGTTGCTGTAGTGAGAGCTATGAGCTGTTGATGAAAAGCAAAGGCAATGCACGAGAAGTGTTAAGTATGTGTAAGGTAGGTAGTGAGGTGTCACTCGAGTATTAAGCACAGTCGAGCGGGGATGATGCAACGCTGAAAACTACGAGCCTAGTCACCTTTGGGCTTAGTGGCATGTTAGGATACATACCTTACCTTAGGCTGATGTTCATCTCTGATATGAATGGAACGGAAGGTATGTTGTGTGGTTGTGAAGGCTCCATCGAATCTAATGTAAATGTACCGCATCCAGCTTGTTCAATCACTTACGATTGCGATCCGGCTGAGTTGTTTCTCTTGTCTCTTGAATCTACCGTATTAGAGGTCTACCTCATCAGTTGCGCAGCTCTCCTGTAGCCACAAATCAATGCATTGTTCCACAACAAACGACAGTCAGAATTGGCGCAACAAGAAGTGTTGATTTCCGACGTCTGAAAGGCTTCGCCTTTGCTCTTTCTTCTTCACCCTGTCAAGTATGGCAAAATCACCCTTCATCGTTGTAGGTCCTGGGGTGCTAAGAAGTCCGAGAAGTGTATGAAAGCAAGAAAAATCTATGGACCCCCACCATTTTGAAATGTCTCTCGCTCTATTTTCTACCCTCACTGGGAAGGCACAGGCTATTTGACTCCATTCCAATTTGCGCATTTCTCCTCTGCTGAGCATACCTTACCCACTTGGTAGTCGCTATTGGAGTCTTTCCCGCTCAGTAATTCCTCTATATCTTCGTCTGGGTTGTACATCGTCTCCCATACATAGGTCTTCGCGTCCTCAAGCGAGGATTTGGCCATCGTGGCCAATACATTTAATGTACTTCAAGGCAACTGAGCCTGTTTCGAATACCCTGATGCTACTAATCACTCTTCATTGTTTTGCAGCTTAACATTCTATGCAGCACTGCCTGCAATTATAACAATTGGTAGATTCTTATGTACCTCCAAAGAAATGTCGCTTTAATTGGACGACGGTGAATTCGCGATGCAGCACCTTGTTCCTTGGAGGTTTATGTCATGCGCCAAACACCTGTGATGCTCAGTTCGTACAGCCTTTTCGAAAGATTTTTAAATAATGGCTTAACCTCTCGCTAAGATTATCATCCCTTTCATAGTGTAATCGACTTTTGCACTCAACTATAACGCGTTCTACGCTGATAGTCCCCTCTAATCATCTGTCTTCTCACTAGCCTTCGTGCTCGTGGACAAAAAGGTAAAGAATATCAAAGTACCCTTTAAATATTCTACCAGACTATAACCCTGACGAGCTAGCCTCTCCAACTCTTTGCCCATGGACCTGCTCTGGTTGCTACAAAGCAGCAGACTTTGCTTATACTAGCCTTTCGATTAATGTGGGCCAATTCACCTTCACTCCTGGAGGAGCTGTGTATACGATAACCTAAGGTCCCTCCCCAGATTCGTGTCTGCCGACTGACTACTGAAGGTAGTTCTCCGCCCGGCACCTACATCGTAGTCTCAGCATATTCGATTACTTCCACCTTTTACTCGTCAGGACATTGCATTACTACGTTGGGGAGCGCAGTAATGTTGCCAAGCCCATTCTCCCTCATAAATCCGTCGGCAACCGACAGTACGCTATTCCAAGCGGCGGCAGAATGAAGTTTTGTAAACTTTTTGGGGTTTTCCTCATGCCAAGGGGGGGGTGGTACTCGCCTAGTAACAACTATACTGTAGAAGCGGTAGAAAGGCGAAGATACGAGTTACATGCGGAAGATAGAAGACATCAATTGGAGACAAGAGAGAACAGTTGTGAACTCCATGGCGGAGTGAGGAGGCAGGAATTGAGAGGCGAAGAGCATTCCCGAGAGCTTGAGGCTACCACTTAAAGACAACTGGCCTACGAAAGCAGTGAGTACTAATGCGTTCATTATTAGCCGTTCATTACGTTGGCTGAATGGCTAGAATCACACTTCGTGCTAGCATTCAGCATTCCTATTCGTAAGCTCGCCAACCGGTCACAATGACCAGCACTAGTAATTCACACCTTTCTGAATATCTCCATGCTATGCACATCGCTCACATGACTTACAGACACAACCCAGCAAAAACACTACATCTCCCCCAAATTCCCCCCCCACACAAAAGCTCGCCAGCATTCTACTGTGCCGCCGAGTTCTAGTTGGAAATTAAATCGACTCGAGGGATCGGCTCTCACTGGCTAATCAACGCAATCAGTCTCCCCTCAACAAAACCCCGGTCTAAAGGACCTTGAAACTTACGTTCCCCGGCGCAATCCATGACGATCGGCAGTCTTCACAGCGAGCGAGCCCACAACCGTTGCAAAAGGTCGTTGGAACGTTTGGGGCCGTATAGCAGCACGTGATACCCCATTTCGCGCGGCAGCAAAGCCAGGCCATGTCGTGAATGAGCTTTGGGTGTTAGTTGGAGTCTGAAGTAGGCTGGAGAGTTGTGTCCGAGTATTTGATATGAGGATATTGGTCTGGTGTTCGAGGACAAGGGGAGTCTGTTGGTGAGGTGGTTTCTGAGCTGTTGATGAGAATCTTATATGAGACACTGAGAAAATGGTGAGATCTTGCTCAAAATTTCTTCCTGCTCATCCAAGATTCGCCAACGAAATATGAACAACCAAAAGACTCATGGTGTTCAACACTCAATCTAGGGACAGGAAGCACAGCAAACAATATTAACCCCCTGAGCACTATTCACAACCAAGCAAAACGACTGCAGCGAAAATGATGAAAGCTCGAAGGGTGTCTGTTATAGGAGCTGAGAATTACCATCACATATTCCTGAGAACAGATTCATACTCTCTCAAGGATCTCGAAGGGACATCAATAGAGCTACGCCCCTGTCGATACGCCACCACATTCGTAGGCAGTTATACACCTTTCAGAGGGTATATCGAAGGTAGACAGACACCTTTGAATACTACGTTACGATCATGTGCTAAACCATATTTCCATGAGCGCGACACAAACTCCAGCTATAAAATCAAACCACAACTCCCTCTCCACCCCACTTCCACCTCCCCATTCCAGTCATCTTTACCAATCCCTTTCAATGCACCTACACACAAGTAACACAGCAGCAAATCTGCCAATAACGACGGCCCTGCTCCACTCCACCCCCTTTACTCCGTGCCTCGTCTCTTCTTATCATTTCCATCTCGCATCTGCCTACGTCATTTAACAATATGTACAACCAACGACCTATATCCGTGACCAAAAAAAGTCAGCAAAAAACACCGAGGGATTAAAAGGTAACGATTCCATGTTAATTGGTTCAGTTTCGTCTTCGACAGGGGTGCTCGGTGGATGAGCTGTTCGATTGCAGCTAGGGATGTTTGGGGTTGAGGAGTCAGTGGTAGGGGAGTCAGTGGTGAGTGAGCCAGTGGGGAGAAAGCTAGTGGGGAGAAAGCCAGTGGGGGACGAGCCAGTGGGAAAGGAGCTGTTGATCGCGGAGCCATTGGTTGAAGTGAAAACCTGTCGTTCGTGAAGACCGCGATATCTGCCGGGATAGCAATAGACGACCTCGGCCGCAACCGCGAAAAGCCAGAGGAGTTCCCTCATGACTGCGCCACCGACGATGCAGCACAAATAAGAGCAACCGGTATGAATGAATGGATCAGAAAGAAGCTCGAGGGAGAAGAGACACAACAGAAGGACCGTATAGTGACGAGGTGCGATGAAAGCAAACGAACGAACTGACATTCATGTCGGAGATCGTCAGCATATATATGACGGACTTTGATATTGAACATGCTAGACCCAAAAAAGGGTAATTCTAATCTTGAGGTGGCCCAGCAGACATAGCCCAGCAAACATAGCCCAGCAAACATACCCCGCGGAAACTTGGGACAGCAAATCTCCTGAAACATGTAGGAATCTTCAGCCTCATAAAATCTCTTGCTGGTAACATCGTGATGAATGAATGTAACCTCAGGAGGGATGTTGTTGAATAAGAGATGAAACGGCCGATACAATTGCAGGTCTTAGCATCGAGAAATGCACATAGCTGATGGTAGAAGCACCGGCAGTCATTGCACCACCGTTTTCAGCCTCATATAAGCTGCCGATCACCGATTATATTGTCAGGCCTTTTCATGCCACCTACCGCATGCATGATGTCAGACAGGCATGTCCATAAGGAAGCAAGTACATACTGCACAATAATGAAGGGGAACAAGGCAGTTGGTTTGTATAGCAGGAGCCACTGATTCCAGACCTTCCAGCAGGGTTGCATATAGCCTTTTCGTGGCAGAGGTGGAATCAGAGACAGGCACGACAGGGTGAGTATCTCAGTAGTATTACTGGTACGAGTCCCTCCTCGGGCGTGCAGATAAAGTTGCGCAGCGTGGAAATTTCCCCTCTAACTACAGTATTACTGTAGTCCGTTCTCATCAATTAAAACCAGTTTGATTGGTAGAATGGGGTAGGTGGATCTGGATTGAGATTAATCTCTTCCGCATTTCACAACATCGCCTCTTGAGGTGGAAAGGGGCCGCGTGGATTGCATGCTCACACGGAGCTAAGTGCTTCGCCCTGCGACAAAGCTGTACGTGCTCGTTTGGTCTTGTTCATTCCGTCTATATATAACGAAGGTAGTCCAATGCGTGCTCGCTAACTAACCATCTACTAGTACGAGTATGTAAAACCCAAGGCAGCATCTACATTGAATCACTCCCTCCAGGCATGTCATCCCCAACCAACCCAATGCTCTACGCTTGCTCTACCAACGACGTCTCCGCCCTCCAAGCCCTACTCGAAGAACAAGACCGCCAGCTCTTCTCGCAAACGGCTCAGACTGGGACAGTAAATACTGCAGCCTACCTCCTCTCCCGTCACCAAGTCCCCGAGGACTATTCCCGACACGTTCTGACCCTAAGTCCAACCCAAAACCCCATCCAATACCTGACCAAGGAGTCAGCACGTCACGGTAATACTGTCGTCTTCTGCTACCTTCTTTCCCGCTACCCAGAGCTCCTCTCCACCAAGAATAGAAACGTCGAAAGTATCCTAGTGAACGCGCTTGACGGCGGTGTAGAGATCTGGAAGATCATTCTCGAGCATGATCCACGCTGGAAGGACCATGAGTTCAGTGGGCATCGCGGTTATGTCCTTGAACTTCTCGTTGACCTGAAAAAGCCTATACTGCTCGAGTTTTTGCTTCAGGAAGGTGCGGATACCGATAGAGCGGGTGATCCTGTTCTTGACATGGCCAAGGCGCGGAGGGCGAGTCCTGAGATTCTTGAGTTAATCAAAAAGTACAGTCACTGAGAAGCAAACGGTTCGATAGTCGTCAGTTAAGATCTACGGTCCGCTGTATGATTGTGAGAAATGCTCAGAATGTTCCTACACTTAAGTTCTTTCAAGAATTTCCGACCGTCCAAACTCTCCGAAATCCCTCTCGCCATTATCGCCTATCCAGTGATAGTGGTAAGATTGGCTTCGTAGCCCAATTTCCTAAGAAACAGGACTCGCATTCAAGCATTGCTAAATTGGATTAGTGGGCCACAATTGGAATATATTGGGCAATGGCAAGGGAGCATGCCCTAGACTATACACCAGAAGCGCGCGTCGTCAAGTCCTTGAGTTATCTGCCAGAACCCTTTGCCTACATCTGCTAAGACGTCGCTCTCTTGTATCCACAAATATCTATATCTCATCTTCGCTTCAGGCAGTTTGGTGGGTGGGTCGAGAAGTAGCGACGCACTCTCATTTCACCATCAATATCGCGAAGCGGGGCCAGAAGACATTAAGGGTGACGTGGGTATGACTATCTTTTTCTACCCAAGAAACAGGGCGTGCTGGGTCTGAGATGCAGGGGTTTGCGAATGCACAAAGACGTAGAAGAGAGCGGAGAGGATCAGTGAAGCGGGGCGTAGCGTCTTGAAAGGAGAAGGCCTACGGAGAGTTAAGGGTGGTGAGGATAAAGGCTTGGGATTGTTGAGGATCAAGGCCAACTTGTCGGAAAAGGGCGGGTCTCATTGCGGGTGGGTGTAGGGAAAGGAACAGGTAGCATAGCGACGGCAATGAGGTGCGCTGGTGATGGATTGTGGGAGTCCATATAACCATGGGCATTGCCAGGCTCTTCAACTTTCGTCCATTTTGGTCCATTTTGGTGATGCTTAGGACAAAAAGGAACTGTCAGCCCTCAAGCGCAGCTTTGCGCCATACCAAGCAGTGTACGGAGTACATTTCACCGCCAGAAAGTTTTCATTTTCCATCTACCCCTCCATGCCCTCCATCGCAATCGCGCGAGGGTACCACACATGGGGCTACCCCCCCCATCCTCTTTCACCAAACCCCAAAGCCACAAGGAAGAACCATCGCCCCTACCCTTACCCCGTGTAACACACTTTCTCACGCAGGTAATCGATGGAGAGAAAACAGTGAGCTCTGATTGTAGAAAGAGGTAGGACAGGGATTGAGGTTGGTAGCAAGAGAGGCGTAGCGAGGTAGAGAGGCAGAGAGGTAGAGAGGTAGAGGAAAGTGAAAGCAGAGGTAGGAAGAGTAGTTTGGTTCGGTAGTACATCGCTTAGAGTATGTAGTAGGAATTCCTATCTCTCCAAACAATGTCCTACTGAGCACACTGCCCTCCCTACCTTGTCTAATCGTCTGCTCAGTAGTAGTACATCGCTTAGCCTGATAGGAATATTTCTACATGCCATTCAAGACAAAGTAGAGCTTTCAACGTTCCTAGCGAAATGGTCTACTGAGCGGATGAGCCGTCCAGAGAAAAAGGGGCAAAAGATCGAAGAAAACAAAAGAAATAGAAAACATTTCCATCCCCCCTTCAAACCCCTCATCACAACTTAATCCTCATCATCAATCGCCACCCCTCCACCTCACGCCATACGCCTCCTCCAAAAGCCCGCATGACACAATCAGATCTAGCAAACAACTCATGCAACATTGTCCAAAAAAAAAAGACGAGGGACAAAAAGAAGGATGGAAGAGATCGAAGGGGGACAAGCGAAATGTGGGAAGAGTACCTTAATGTGCTCAGTACCCCATCGCTCAGACTGGCAGGAAATTTCCTACTCGTCCGTTGATTACTAGGTATCTGAAACATCGGTTATAAAGCCGTAGTAGGAAGTCCCTCCCTACATGCGACTCAGTTACCAGGATACTTGGGACTTCCTACCACACTCCAAGCGATATACGACTGCGCAAACGATCTTCCTACAGTACCTGTTGCTTGCTCTTCCTACTCGAATGTTTTCCATCGCCTAGATATCTATCCCCTTAAACCGTCAACTGTGTGCTCATTAGTAGTATCATACAATAGAAGTTCCCATCATATTTCTGCAACAAAGATTTAGCTCAATAGTATATATACATATCTAACATCGCTCAGAAACGGCCAGAGAGTGGTACATATGTAGAAAGCATGATACTACCTACCCATCTAAGCCACGATCGTCTCTCTACCAAGCCCACTACTATCCAGCCCCTATCGATGTCCGGAAAGAACTGAACCATTCAGGTTTCTTAGAAATACCTTTTCCATTCCCCCCCAGTTATCCCCCCCCCTTCCAAACCCTCACCTTAATATCCCAACTCGTAGTACTCCGTACACGGTAGAACTTCTCAATCCCCCAAAATCAATTCCAACAATACAAACCCCCCCACATACAATCCCCCCACCTCAAACAACCCAGCAACCAAAACCCAACAAAACATCAAGCCCTCCCTACCTACAGTACCCTCCTCACTCACCACACCACACCAAAACCAAATCAATCAGCCGAAAGCCGAACATCGGCTCCCTCTTACAGAACCTATAAACTCCCCATACCCACTCATACCCCATAAACTCCCCAAACCTAAACACAAGTCTCAAATTTTTTTAAAAAAAAAGGATCACTAGGTCTCGACACCTCATCCGACTCGGGGAATCATAGAATACGTACGAGGGTACTATAGAAAGAAGCACGAGTACCTAGAAAAAGTGGAACGAGCGTGAGGAGTTCCATCGGAGAGAGTGCGACAACATGCGCAAATGGGAGTAGCAGCGAAGAAGCCAAGAGTCACCTTGCATGCCACTATGGCACGAAATCTTAATGTCCCTAACCAAAACTTATGTACGCAACAGCCCCCAAGCCCTTGTCACCAAACACTCAATACAAGCTCCCACCCCACCCGTCTCCCCTCTCTCTCCAACCCAACTATCGATCCCAGGGTATCCTCTCTCGGCTCTTTCTCATCCACTCTCCACCCCTCACAACAACACCGCAGCTCCTACTGCTAACCCTGCTAACGTCGCCAACACACTCCCCCCAGAAAGTCTGCCCGCAGCACCCTTCTGGTTCGGTCCACCATTCCCGGTACCGTTACCGCTACCGAGATTCTTGCCGCCTGGAAGACCTTGGTAGCCAAAGGTGACGTTTTGCGGAATGGTGGTGTTGAGGCAGTGGCCGTTGGAGATGTCGAGGTTGGTGAGGTCGTCCTGGCAGTAGAGTTAGATTATATACACATGTAGGCGGGTGGCGGTGAGGTGACTTACAGGCACGAGGAAGAACATGTACTGCTGCTGGTTCAGGGGTTTGAACCCACTGGTGTCATAAGGAAATTTATCACCGGGGTCTGTTGCCGATGTGTTTCTAAGGAAGATACACTGGACCTGGTTCGGAAACTCTGTAGCCATAGCCGGATAGTCTGTAAGGCAGTCGTTTAATTAGCAAAGCCTCATCCATACTTGAAAAAAACGGTGGAGATTTACCCCTCATCACATCGCTGTTGCTCGTATCAGCGACAAGGATAAATTTCCGGTGTGGATACGTCTGGAAGATCTTCACGAGCAAGTATTTGCGGACACTGAGGGTCTCGTCAACGTTGCTGAAGTTCAGGGGACGCGTATCAAAGGAACCACCGGGATAGGTCTTGTAGATAAAGTCCATGTAATTTCGGGTCACTTGCTCGGGGGTTGTGGTGAGGTAGTGGAAATGAAAGTTTGGGATGCTGCGGGACCAGTTGGCATAGATGTCGGGCATGTTCATCCAGGGGGTAAACGGGCGCGCAAAGGAGTTCAGCAAGCCTTCCTTTGGCTCGTAGATTTTGGTGACGCGAAGGATGTCGTCAATGTCATTGATGATGGTGAGGCCGGTTGAGGGGACGAGGTAGGCTGTTGCATTGCCCATGTCTGTTCCGTTGGTGTGAACGCTTAGACGCTGGATTTGAGATGTGGTGTTGCCGGCTGCGAGCCCCTGGCCATTGATAGGAACGAATCCATCAAAGTCGCCTTCATCAGTTGTAGGAACCGGGAATTTGACAACTTGGTTGCCACCTTGAGGAGTGGTAGCTCCTCCTCCACCTTGTTCGCCAGAGGCTCCTGCCGTTGGTGCTGGACTCAGGCTGAATGTCACATTTTGGTTCTTCTGCTGGAGGACGTATATCTCGGCCGTTAAGTTTCTGGCCTGCGAAGCCTGCGACGGTGGGAGTGACTGCACAGATGTGCCGACCAGAAAACCGTTCGCAAGGTCGTCAAGCTTTGACTCGGAAATGTTTGGCTGTTTCAAAACATTGCCGTGAAAGCGCAAGTTCCAGCCCTGGTCAGTCCAGTTTCCATAGCCTCTGCGATCTCGTTAGCCAGTGCTGCCAAACGCGGACCGGGAGGCGGTAATATTCACGGTATATTCAGCACCTGGGTTGGTAGTGCGGCGACTTGACTATCATCGAGCCCTAGGCTACTCTGAACGCCCGCTCCGGTTGGAAAATCTTGGAAGAAGTTTGGCACGCCCGAGGCAACATACGAAGGTATACTACCCAGGTCTGATAATATTGATTTGACGTCTACACCAACGTCGCTAAGGATGTCTCTTTTCGTCTTCGTAGGATCCCATGTTGTAGGGGCAGGAGTGATCAGGGGCTGTTCTTCCGCTATTGCTGCTGGGTTGGTATCAACTGGAGAGGCAGAAACGTAGGGAATTAGGGCAAGTAGTAAAGGGGACAGAGCGCCCAACATTCTGATAGAGAGCAGTACGACTTCAGGGGCCAGTTTCAATGGCGGAAAAGCGTTTTGGAGTGGGTAAGGACTGAAATCGCCAATGAGGTGCCGTCAATAGTAACCTAGCAGTCCTAGAGAGAGAGAAACTGCTGTGGTAGCTTGTATTTATGTTTGCACGTATTTTCAACAAAGGATACTTCTCGGGATCTTAGGCGTCGTCGAAGTATGTATATGAAAGACTGCTGTGTGTGATAAATGACCGCGGTTGTGAAGCGTCACTTCCTTGATTTTGAGTTGTCAACAAACATGAAACCCAATTTCATACGCCCAATCATGTATTAGACCCTGAATGCTCGAAAGAAACGCACAGCCACATAACGCCACAACTCTAAATTCTTACTCGGTGATTGTGTATCCTGTAGGTAGCATGCGTCCAGGCTTGTTCCGGCACCAAGAGTCATGATCAAGTGTTCAGTTCTTTTCGGCGTGAAGAGTGTGAGAGGTCAAGCCCATGTGCATGAATCCCTGTTCAGTTCTCTGGGCTACCAGACATCGAGTGCTGTCAGATCATCCGTGTTAGGAGCGATTGCACAAAACATAGAACAAATGACTACCGGTAGATCAAGATATCCAATGAGCTAGATCTTGAAGACCCATGTTGACTAATGCGTCCGGTTCTGCCGTGCCCAGAAGAACCAATCCGCCTGCCATTGCATTCCCTTGTGCCTGATCTCTCAACAGACTATGTACTGAGACTATGTACTGTGCTATAATAAAACCAAATGCCAAATGCAACCACCCACCGCTAGGCACCCGGCAGAACGCTTGACGCGTCTCAACCAGATCAGGCGCATGACGTCGAAAGTAAGGAATGACACAAACCTCCCCTGGTATAATCAAAAAGGGCGTCGCTCACAAAAGCCACCCACGAACGCCCGGCTTGATTCAGATCGAAATGAGTGTGTAGTTGATTCGGCATGAGCCTCTACCCATATACATAAAACGATAGAAATAAGACATAAGAAAGGAACGAGTTGAAAGCAAGAAATGCATCGGAAAGGCCACGCTAGCGCCAGTTAGGTGCCGTTGGGGAATATGCATAATGACAATGGCCAGCCCAGTAATTTACATATGACATTTGATGACGAGGTCGTTGAGTATATGATGAGTATATAGTGGTCCCAAGCAGCGGGTTAGCCGCGCTACTGGTAGAAGTGCTGGAGTATGGACATTGACCATGGAGGTAGATTCGTATGGGATCAAGAACAGGATGTGTGAACACCTTGGTAGGACTTTCAATTATCGGCGGATGAGAAAGAGAGGCTCGGCTGTTCAAAAATAACCTGTCGTAGGCTTTCGAGAATCAGTGCGTCTTGGGCGAGCGTACTGGAAATGGGGTGATGGCTGCGCAGAAATTTGATTGTGCGGTCGAATAAGTGCTCGAGCTGTTCAGCTGGGACAAGGAAACGCAAGCTTGATTTGTATGTAGCAGCCAGAACCAGGATGTTGCCGAATTGCCTAATCACACGGTCGTATTAATTACAAGACTAATATCACGGGTTTGAAAAGGACTGGTTTGATTGCAGATGCTTCGAGGGGTAACAGGAGTGGCTACTTACGCATGAGCTGTGCCAAAAATGTTGGTCACAATCAGACGTTGGCGGTTCAAAATATTGTCAAACGCGACAGTACTTCGCATGGCGGCCTTGACGCAAATTTTAGCTGAATGGAGGATTTCAGCCTGGCCATTTGAGTCAGCGCTCGTCGACCTTGGCGGGGCCATTGCGCCCCGACTTCGCTCGTGAGACTGAGCAGAGTACGCTAATGGCTTGTTGAGAGCTCCTTTGAGAACATCTGATTGAGGTGAGTCGGTTCCTTGAGCGATTATCTCACTGTCAAGTAAGTGGCGGAGGAACGGTCGGTGGATTATATAAAGTGCCCCGTAATATTTTGCGCGTAGTCGGGCATCGTTGATATCCGGAGATGGCTCATCATCATCTTTCCACTGTAACCAAGGTGGAAGCACGTTTCTCCAGTTCTGGAGAGATTCGTCGTGAATATTGCGCATGTTGAAGAAATCCGTCTTGCGCTCAAGATTTTCTGGGGGATGAAGATCTTTCTGCATACTATTAAGGCTATTGCGGATGTGGATCTGAAACGAGTAGTAACTCATCATCTTTTTGACCGCTCCTGGAACGTTAACGCCTTGGTTATCAATATGTTCAAAGTCCGCCAACTCAGAAAAGCCTTTCGGATACTCGAGCTCCATGTCCTGAATCCCGCTTCGAGGTAGGTCAAGTTCCGCCAGAATATCGCTCTCTAATTGCGAACACGTCCAGAACGCAAACTTGATCAGG